>Ga0123352_10002722_pt1 | contig 24964 bp, 14 predicted proteins | sample TergutLab28metaG_FD_89700 | JGI IMG/M metagenome (GOLD analysis project Ga0123352, IMG submission 89700) | Labiotermes labralis P1 segment gut microbial communities from Petit-Saut dam, French Guiana - Lab288 P1 | ecosystem: Host-associated > Arthropoda: Insects > Digestive system > Gut ...
ATATATATATATATATATATATATATATATATTTATTTATTAAACAGCAATAACAGTCTGATGAATGGTCTTTTGTTTCTTTCCCAACCACAGCCACGGCGAAAGGAATATGGCGCGAACCATTCTTCCAACCATTTGGAAGCCTAACACAGGGTTCACAGCAAATATGTGCATCCTAAACTTTTCTTCGTCACCTACTGTGCACCGAAAATAAAGATCATAACATTTTTTTTAAATAGGGGGAGTGAAGATTTTTCTCTGAGTTTTGAAGGTTATCTCCCCACAAAAATAACAAAAACTGTCTGGTGGATTTAAAAATTTCCTGGCATAATGAAAGTTGCCACAGAAATGTGATAGAATGTAAGGAACTTCAGAGAAGTAACACTTGTACTTGTAGAACACAGCCTTGCACGCAACTGAAACTACAATGTCCCACTGACCGTTACTATACCCATGTCTGAATTTGGCGGGAAATACATCAGCCTTCTTTGTTTGAAAATCTTTATCCAATTCTAAGTGAACTCTCTTATAAACGACCTGCTAGTACCCAATTTAACTTTCTCTCTCTAAAAGCAACACGTCAGTTTTATGAATGAACAGAGGTTTTCTTTAAAAAGGTACATTGACACTATATAAAACATCATACGTTTTACACAAACTAAGGGTAATAGAATTTAATTGCATTATTGAATTCAGCGTGAAAAAATATGTAAAAGACACTAAAAAGTTTACGTGGGACAAAAATCGTGTTTGTCAGTGCAATATGGAGGAGGCGGGCGTCTGGTATATCGCGGTCTGCTCCACACTAGTGTTTCACTCACTGGTCCGCATTGTTTCGGAATACTATGGACGGCAGCAGCACGTAATTTGCGTCGTTTACAGATAACCAAGTAGTTTCCATTATACTTGAAACGTCCAGTCCTGTTGTAGGAATTCCAGCGCGCCCTTCGCAGGAAATCCATAGAGCAAGTGAATGCAAAGGTCACTTTTGCTACATATGTAACATACCAAATGCCCTAGTATCCAGAGAATTGCGTTGTTTCTTGGTGTTGGTCGTATGCTGTTGTTGGGGAAGGTGGTCAAGTCTCAGGGTGTATTCTGGGTGCGTAAACGGTATCATTTACAGTCTACCGCGCGTCTATCTCAAGTTCGTTGTTGCATTACAGCTTATGAAGGGGTGGAGAACCGAGTTACTTTGTTGGTCATACAACTGGTGTCAACACAGCGCGGCTCGGGCAATTTCCCTGTAAAAATACTTTCCCATGCACACGATTGCGACCGTGAACAGTGTTTTAAATTGTTTTCTGAACAAAGGAGACAAAAATTACATTCGGATAGACAGAAACAGACGACAACACGAGGAAAAGATATTTTGTTTAATAATATATGGCTCTGGCTTCAGTTACCTCCAAGTATTCAGCTCCTGAAGTTTGTCTAAAAGACCAACCCAAGATTACTACAAAAAAAAATTGGTTTGCCCGACAGAAAGCTGACGGTTTGATAACTTCCAAGAGAAAAAGAAAAGCGAGAATAAAAATACTGTGTCACAAGTTATTTCTCTTGCTAGGCCATCGACCAAAGTCCTATTACAAATGTCTGTCCAAATGACATCTCACAAACTCTCTACACTCGAACTCCGGTAAAGGGAGAGAGTGCAATAGAAGTTGCCGTTTGTGTCTATCGTGCCTCATCCACATACAAACTTCTTCAAGGTCGAGGCCACGGGATGCAACAGACAAGATTGTTGCCGCTATTTCGCAGCCACTGTGCCAGCAGAGTGACCGGGTCAAGGCCGTCATGTATCATGTCGCTAAATACGCACGCCGATGTGGGAAATGCTAGGCCTGAAGTAACTCAGAGGGGGTTCACTCCAGTGCTCACGGCGCATCAGCTGTGTGTCAGCGCCGGCTGCAACATAGCTGACAGCCATGCAGCGTTATAGGGAATTTTTTTCCGTGAAGTTTCAAGGTTCATAACATTTAGTAAGTGTAAGAATACTGATCTCAAGTTTGAATCCATACTGCCTCAGTAAAAATAATTATTAAATTATACACCATCCGAATGCCGCAAATTTCATGAGCCCGTCACTTGCCGAAATTACTGCAAACTTTTTTGTCACCTTCATGGAAGTATTCCACACCTAAGGGAGCGTAGGCTGTTGACATTTATATTTATGGTGTTTTACACGTCACACGTTATCTAACACTAGCGACAGAAATAAATTGCCGTCAAAAAAAACTAGTAAGTTTTATATATTTAATCTGGCAAAATATTTCCAACTCAGAATGTACCTTCAGGCCAGTAGTATACTGTATTAAGTTTTGAACTGAGATCTCAGGTTTAAAATTTAACCATTTTACAATTAAAAAAAATTCAGAACGTAATACAATTTTACACAATTCCTATTACAATATGTGTTTTATAATACTGCCTTAAAATGACCCTCTGGGGTCGAAATATGTTTCCAAGTAAAATATTTAACGTTTACTAATTGTGTCCTTGGTAATTCATTTCTCTTTTTGTAATATCTAACACTACGGGATGACAAACGTAAAAGAAAAAAATCTTCTATAGCCCTTGACATAATGTCACATCAGATTAAGTAACCGAAAAACATAAGACATGAAAAAATATTTGGCAGATGAAAAACTTATGAAGTTTGTTGATTTTTCGGTGATTTATAAATTGATAATTCTTTTAAAACGGGTTTAATTCTTGACGGCTGAAACCGACATCAATAACAGACATGAACTTTTTTCAGGCACATATTTAATGCTGTGATTCGAGACTGCGCAGAGACACAAAAGCTAATTAGCAGAAAAGACATTGAATGTGCTATGCACTGAAGAAAACAGAAAGATTCTGTCTGTGTCATTTGCGTTTTAAGTGTTACATAGTTGAAAAAAATAATAACTGACTGCATACATTTGGGGTAAGGTTGAGGTAGTGTAGTCAGTACAGTTGCTAGACTGCTTGATGAAAGACATGGAGCCCAAATTCCTGCAGATGTGTGAAATTCTTCTCTTCTGCGAAACTTCTTGCCTGATCCTGCGATCTAACAGTCTCCGCTCCGTTGCCTACCGGTGTCTTTCCTGGGGCAAAACAGCTGAGATGTAAACCTGGTGACTCACCTCCATTCAGTGTCGCGGTTTCAAAATGAGTAGAATTCTATCTTCACACTCCTACGAACCTTCATGGCCTTGCAGGGGCAACTTTGCCTTTTTACTTTTAACAGTTCCGAAAACATTTGTGCCAGTTTCTAAAATCCCGAACCCTGTATCAAAAACACCATCAGCACGACAAAGATAATGTCAGACACAAAACCATGAAATTCTTCCGAAACTTTCAAATACGCTCGTAACGCGCTCGCATCTATGTAAAGTCAACGCTAAGTGGAAATAAGTTTTCTTTTCTTCTTTACCTTTCCCAGGCGGCGTACCTAAGACTGTGCAGCTTGAAACTGGCTTAAATAACATTTAAAATTCAGTCTTTAATTCGAGTAAATGTGAAGCTTCTTCATTATGAAGTCCACTCGATTAATGTAGTTTGCGTAAAACGATAGCAGTTTATTTGAAAATAGGAAAAAATATAAAATAAATTGTTGAATTTGGATAGCAACCGAAATATGTTGCTGGATTTTGAGGTTTGATTTAATTTTTATCCACTCTAACCAAAGTGTATAAATTTTGTTTTTAGAGAAGGCTGAATATAGTAGAATAACTGCACTTCACGTGAATCGTTACAGCAGGTTTAACTTTATTATTGCCTTGTTTTCATTACCTTGAAAATCCATATCCGTGTGAAGCATACTGAAGATGAATTTTTGTGGTGTGACAAGGAAGATAAAATCTTTTTCCTATATCATGGATCCAAAATTTCTCAGACAGTAAACGACGGGCTAAAGAATAGACAGAACGGCTACTACTCCTCGACAGGCCTGTTAGGGTGATACCTGTAGGGAACTCTGCGAAGAATCTGCAAGACGGCACTGTGGCTTACTAGTCCTGCTAAAGAGAAGCTAGATCTGCCCTCGAGGATGAATGTGACTTCAGAGTGAGTCTGACATGTTTATATTGATATCCCTATAGACTTTCAGCCCCAGAGTGGTGCACAGTGGCAAAATTCATCGGGTGTTTTAAATACTCTTTGTTAAATTTTGCGATTTTCTCATTCGTAACTACCAAATTTGCATTATTATAAGTTGCGCTGTAGCGCAGTTTATATTACGTGCAAGTATGTGTCGGAGGAACTTCTTCCACTGTTAGGAGAAGAACTCTAGCCTGCAGAAGAAGAAAAAGAAAGAGAAAAAGAAGGCGAAGAAGAAGAAATTTCTTCCGAGACATTTGTAAACTTAGCTACCACACTACACTGCATTGCACTGTGGAAGAAACCTATATCTAAGACTTATTACATTTAAGTAAAAGGTAAAGGTAAAGGTAAAGCAGTCCCATTACAGGCCTGGACAGGCCCAGAGGGTTTCAGGAATTTATTTCGTGACAACGGCGCAGGATGGTGGTAGGTTGTCAGCCTTACCCACCGGCCGCCTTTACCCCCAGGAAATACTCCTGGTACTCATTTCTGTTAGAGGCTGGGTCGACCCCAGGGCCAGAGTGCGATCGAAAGGATTTTATGTCAATGAAGAGTCCACCGACACCAGCTGGGATCGAACCAGCGACCTTCCGATTTGTAGCACAGCGCCTTAGCCACTGTGCTACCGCGGTCCCCAATTACATTTAAGTGGTTTTTGTATTTTCCCTCTAGTCTGAAGGATAGGAAGGCCCAGTCTGTGCAGGATTCGAACTTGAAGAGCCAGTCGCTAATGTTATAGTAAAGGATTCCAAAAACGAGGGGTTAGTCATTTACAATAGGCTTATCTGCGCCTGAAACACACTGCATAAAACACATGAATTGAAACAGTCATTCCTTCGGTACCACTCTATCTGTATTTTTTACACAAATAGAGAGAAGCCAAGTAAATAAAAATAGAAAGAAATTTAAGAACACGGGTCTTGAAGTTTTACATCACGACTAGTCTGCTGCTTTTATATTATCATTTTTACTTGAAAGTGTTAAGTAACCCGTGCAGCTGTCGACGTTTGCAAGGCAGACACCTTTACTATGATGTTTTTTATACCTTACAGATTAAAAAATCACCGAAAGCTGTTTCACAACCATTGTATGAAGGGGGTCCGACAAAGCAATGTGTGAACCGCAAAGAACAAAAATCCTAACAAGGTTCATAACGGTAAAAGTACCAAAAGTTAAAGACAGTAAAATCAACGTATCTTATCGGAAATTTCTTGCGCGCAAGGAGCGGGATCGATAGAAAATTTGAATACTAAAATTAATCTTTAAAACCTGTAAAGATTCAGATAACACATTGCATGTCCATTGCAAAGATAAGCCGATTATTGTTGCGTAAGGAATTATCGCTGTTCTCGGTGAGACACACATGAAACATGTGAGCACAGAGTGTAGGAAAAGCGGCGAATCTTTCAGTTAGACTGAAAAAAAAAGAAGAGAAAGAAAAGATACACTTGCAATTAACTTTATAAACGTGACTATATATACAAAGTTACATATATTGTTACATCATAAATCAGTAGATTAAATGTCGGATAAAAACAAGGATTTCCATCTTCAGTAAATAGATAAAATGTAACGAATCAGTATCAGATTGACAAAATATAAAATTATACGTTGTCATACGTTGCTTCATATGTTTATTGTCATTGTCATTTGGTGTTACACTAACTTAGTGACAGAATTGTAAAATTTAGTTCGTACTGTACTTGTAGACGTGGATATATTTTTTTTTTAAATTTAAGTAACCACAAAAACTTTTGATAATAATTTAATCATATAATTGTACAACTTTAATTATGTCTATATCGAAGCTCTCTTTGAAGTTCCTCATTCAATAGAACTGTATTACCGACAGATAGTGTCTGTCAGGTAGCTTATTTGAAGATGGCTGTTAGTGGCAAACACACGTGCTCATTTGTTTACATCACTTATTATTTATAACGTGATACTGAAAGTATAACGTCATTTGTGTGTACACCGTTTATCGATGTAGGAGACCTTGATTGTACCCATCAACAAGAGAGGCCATTTACGCACAACTGCAAACACTAAGGCGCGTTTCTCTAACCATTGTTGCTTTGGAAGAGCAATAAGTATTAATTTTACATTTCAACTGTAATAATTCAATAAGTATCACATAGGCAGCGTGAGTGTGTGTTTGTGTGTGTGTGTAAGTGTGTGTGTGTAAGTGTGTGTGTGTGTGTGCGCCTGTAGCCTTAGTTGTCGAGCTTGCGAAGCGCATGCGCCATATTGTCATATGTGGCCCCACAGGCTATACATATTTTTCCACATTATCTCATAAAGGATATGATTTTTATGAAAAAGTTATTGAACATAAGACGTGTTTTAATTTTCTCTACAAAGTTGGTCCGAAAAATTTATCATTCTAAAAAGAATTCAACATGATATTATCCTAAACCTACATAGATTTTTATGTAGTTTCCTTTAATCTTGTCAGATTTTAATAAATCTTCATTTTTTTTCTACAGATTTTCGAAAAATACTCAAATCTCAAATTTCGTGAAAATTCGTGCAGTCGGTACCGAGTTGTTGCGGAAGGACGGACGGAGAGATATGACGAAGCTAACAGTCACCATTCCCAGTTCTGGGAAGCAGCACCTAATTACACACCTGAAAAAGTCCAATCTACAATCGAGTTTTTAGTTTGACAAATATCTCTCATTTAGCGATCTCAATATAATCCCTGGAAAAACTCGCAAAACTTTCAGGCTTTGTGGAAATCGCTGATTTGTCTCAATGAATTTATCCTCAGCGACTTTGATACACCCAAACAAATTTTACACTTCTTATTGAGGCGAAGCACCATCTTATCAAGATCGTCCAACCAAATGACAAGACCAAAATGAGATTTACTAGTAAAAGTTAACAGCAATCACTAGCGTAGAACAGTGTACGGTGTGTTTCCGTCGGGCAGCAATTAAAAGCAGGACGAATTTTAAGGTTGAACCGGATTATATCACGTTCGTTTTATAAGCTGGTTTTGTTACAACACATAGAAGCTACATCAGAATTGCTTCCAAACAGCCAGTAGATAAGCCACTTGGAAATTTAAATAGAAGGATAATATTACAATGAATTTTAATCGTATGATGGTTTCAACTTGACTCAGGTTAATAACTTTTCCTTTATACAATGGCCAATTGCAATTCTCTAAGAGCTTGTACCATAACATTAGTTTGGATTAACAGTGGTTTCTCAAAAAGAAACCCGAGTTCAATTCCGGGGCACGTAATTTGAGATTCATGGCAGAGAAGCTGATATTTACCGAAGCCTTTTTAAGAACAATTCGGTTTATTCCTGCCACCGTTCATTCCACATACACCGTACGCTTGTCTGTTTTCATTTTCGTTATCGGTTGTCTATACGCGAGTCCCATTTGAGACTTTGTCTCACCTGACTGCCGTCATCATTTTACCAATGCTCCATACTCATTTGTCATTGTCTCCAGCATTAGAACTTGATAAAGCTTCTATTTGAGAGCAGAGTGCCAACGGAATCAGTAGTAAACCAGTGCTACAAAGGCGATCTAATTTATGTTTTCAGAATTTTAGCCAGTTTCCCATTCACCATGCCCTGAAGATCGAGACAATAAATTATTTCGAAAACTTGATATTTATTTACAAAATACACTACGTTACATCTGGAAGTTTATACGATTAGACAGTCATGTTATTTTAGCAATCACCATCTCCCCCATTTAGGTTAGAATTTTGACTGCATACTGGCATAGAATCCTTTACAAATTCATAGCGAAATTGAAAAAGATATTATTATTTTTAAAAATCTAACTAATCCCAATAAGTTTATACATTATACCTTAAAACTTAATAATAAACAGTGTTCAAGAGTGTTCCAGAGGATATTCCTTCGGCCGTAGTGAACACTCTAACACCAACACCACCCTACATTCACTGATGCCATCTTCCACTCCTATTAACAAATACTGGGTAACGTTGATAACGAATGAAGTCCAAGCCTTTAAGGTTAGCGTCATATGTGTGGGCTGTACGATGTATTGCCTGTACGCTAGTTGCTCTCAGCTGGCCTAGAGCCCGATGGCATGTAACAGGAGTGAACGAACAATAGATTGTCTACTCTGGCGATTAGGTGAAAGTTGATTTCTCATTAAAAGAGTTTAAGTGACAGTGTGATAAATCATCCTGACTCAGATATGATGGCAATAAAAATTATTGTCGTAAACTTAATCATATCGGTATATTCTGCTATTAGAGATATCATTTAGTATACTCCATTTAGTACACTCCTCACGCTAAACTGACGAGAGTCTTCAAACTCTTACCTCACATTTCCGTAGGTGGCTAGCAGAAACAGTGGCAGCACTATAGGTTAAAAACCTGAATGAGGGCAGGAAGTCATTTAACGACCCTATCTCAATTGCACAGGTTACACAGTGTAGAATAGGGTCGAAAATTATCGTGTGTGACAAGAATGCACGTATATACAAGGAAGGTTTCTTGTCCTCTTCCAAGGTACTACTCCTGTAGTTGTCTGGTGAGGCTAAGGAAAGCCTCATTCGGTTTAGCTAGCAGTCCTGCGGAAATCAGAGAAACAGAAACATCGTGTTTATTATTTGATGTTCACGTCGAGGTATATTAACAATACATTATTCTTTGATGTAAAGCTGGATAATGTGTTAGATAAATATCAATGTTTCGCAGGAAATCTCTGCTTCTTTCTTCATAACAGAAAAATCACTTATTCCCTGAAAAAGCAAGCAGCAAATTACTTCCATTATTTAAAAATAGAGTTTAAGGAAGTTCATACTTACTTACTTATTCCATGGAACAGAGTCCTTCTTGAGAAGCTAACCGGTTTGCGGCTAGTCAGTAAATTCCCAGCATTTTATGGAACCCGAAAGTTCATTACCGCATTCACAAGTGCCCGCCACCTCTCACTATCCTGAACCATCTCGATCCAGTCCATAACCCTACATCCCACTTCCTGATGATCCATCTGTATGTTATCCTCCCATATACGACTAGGTCTTCCAAGTGGTCTCTTTCCTCAGGTTTCACCACTAAAACCCTGTATACAGATCTCCTTTCCTCCACACGGGCTAAATGCCCCAACCTTCTCATTCTTCTCGATTTGATCACCCGAAAAAATTGGGTGAGGAATAGAGATCATTAAGCTCCTCATTATGTAGTTTTATCCGCCCCTTGCTACCCCGTCCCTCTTAGGTCCAAATTTCCTCCTCAACACCCTAGTCCCAAACAACATCAGTCTACGTCCCTCCCTCAATGTGAGCGACCAAGTTACACGCCCAAACAAAACAACAGGCAAAATTATAGTTCTGTATTTCTTAATCTTCACATTTCTGTATAGCAAACTGGAAGACTAAAGATTCTGCACAGAATGATAGTAAACATTCCTTGTCTTCAATCTGGACTTTAATTTCTTCCTGAACAAAATTTTAATTTGTTAAGGCTGTTCCCAAATATTTAAATTCGTCCAAATTTTCAAAAACACCCTTATCAGTCTTTATAATGTGACTTCGTCCTGCATTCTGGTCTCCAGACATGACCATGTACTCAGTTTTATAAGCATTTATGTCTAGTCCAGTCTCCTTACTAGCCACTAACAACGCCTCTGCGTTTACCTTTACAATATGTACGCGTCCTCCCAATATATAAAAATCATCGGCATAAACCAGAAGCTGGTGTGTACCATTTAATTTCAAGCCATCCTTATTTACCTGTCCTTCCTAATGGCGTACTCTAAAGCAAAGTTGGCGATAGAGCATCGCCTTGTTTCAAAACATTCCTAATAGGAAACATGTCGGACAAATTCTTGCCTAACCGGACACTGCTATAATTTTCAATAAGACACATTTTTATTAGCCTTACCAGTTTCATGTGGATACCAAACTCAATGAGAATATTATACAATTTCTCCTTCCTAACTGAATCATAAGCTGTCATGAAGTCTGTAACGAGCTGATGTACTGCTTCGTTGTATTCCCTTTTTTCTCAAATATTTGACGAATGCATTATATATTATCAGTACTTGACCCGTTGTGTCGAAATCCACATTGATGATCCCCAATAATCTCCTATATATATATAGGGTTAACCTTGAGAGTAGGATTTTGGATAAAATTTTGTACGTAGTTGGCAAAAGTGATATGTCCCTATAATTACTACCATCTGTCTTATCCCCCTTCTTACAGACAGATATTATGATCGACTCCTTCCACTCCTCCAGCAATTCCTCCACATTTTAAATAGAAATAATAAGTTTATGGATGTCATAGCGAATTGTTCTACCCCCTGCCTTAATCATTTCTGTTGGGATTTGATCAATACCTGGTGATTTGTAACTTTTCAGCTTTTCAATAGCCAGCTTAAATTTCAAAGGCATTTGGTTCAGGAACTAGTGGTTCTACTGCATGTATTTCTGTCTGCCTAACATCATTAACCCCATGTATATTCTAAAGCTGAGAGAAATGGTTCCTCCACCCAACCAAAATACTGTAGGAGTCTGCAACCAAATCAACCTTCTCATTCTTTACTATAATACTTCTAGGCCGGTAACCGTTTTTAAAGTCACTGATGCCCCTATACAAGTCTCAGATATTTTTCATCTTATTGTTAGTTCAAGTTCATTATTTTATCTTTCAAATTTTCCTACTTTTTGTTCCTGAAATATCTACTAACTTCACGCCTTACATTGTTTAGATTATCTGTATTTCTTTGGTTTGAATCCTGTACCCACGGCATTTTAGCCTACTTCCTTTGATCTAAAAATCGTAAACATTCTTCATGAAACTATGGTTTATGATGCTTCAATTCACACAGAACTAGACTCCCTGTAGGTGAAGTTTTGGTATTCTCTTTAATATTCTCCCAAACCCTATTTACGTCCTCGCTATCACTTAAGTTTTCCAAAGCTGCAAACTTGTTTGATATTCCAATCTGATACTGTTTCCTAACCTCCAGCTCATTCACCTTCCTCAGATTAAATCTCTCCCCATCAAAATTCTATGCTGCTTGTTTATTTACCGCCATTCATACCCTAACTTTTGCAACCACCTGATAGTGATCAGTATCACATTCAGCTCCCCTGAAACTTCATACATCTAGTACACCCGAATGTCGTCTCCTATCTGTCAATCTGTGATCAATCTGGTTGTGAGTCTTCCCATCAGACAAGGTGCAGGTGTACTTATAAATTTTCCGGTATGTGAACATCGTGTTCTTAACAACTATATTTTTGATATGACAAAGTTTACTATTCTAATACCATTATCTTTACTAACCTGATGTAGACTGTCATTCCCAACTGTCGGTTTGAAAATATTCTCTCTCCCCACTCTTGCAATAAAATGTCCTAATAGAATTTTCAAATGGTACTTGGGAAGTTTACAAAAAAAACCTGCTCTAATTCCTAAAAAAAAACTGTCTTTTGAATCATCATTTTTCTTCTCACTTGGTGCATGCACATTCGGAATAGTGAAATTACACCAACGACTTCTCAGAACTGTATGTGACACCCTATCGCTAACTAACTCTAATTTTGTCACTGCTGTTACTATTCTATGATGTACAAACAATCCCGTTCCCAATTGAATTTTGTTTCCTTTTCCATAGAAAAAATTACAATCCCCTGCAGTTACCATGCCCTCTTTGTCCTACCAAACCTTCTGCACACCCACTAAGTCTAATTTATATATTGCTAATTCCCTGGCTGCTGTTGCAAGTTAACCTACCATATACACAGGCTCCTAACATTCCAAGTACCAAAGTTTTAGTCTAGGTACGATGCTTACTGTATGAATGTTTTGTAAGAAGATACGTGATCACGGTGAGGAATTTTAGCATCTCCCAACACCAAGCTGGAGGACCACCCCTTTTCAGGTGTGCGCGACTGCTTATTCAATATATTCGCAGCTACCCTCCATATGGAGGCCGTTCCTCCAACCCCAACCTGAGGACGCGCCATGCCGTGGTGACAGGACCTACTTATCACGCTTAAGGAAGATCATTTTCCATTAAATTCTTGTTCTGTTTCCGTCTCCGCGTTTCTTTATCCGGTTTTATTTGTTTGGTTTAAATTTACATTGATCAACAATTTGTCTTCTAGGGATCAACGGCATTTCCAAGAAATTTGCATGTTCCCTTTTAGTCACAGTCGCTCTATATACAAGTATTAGTCTACTTATAATTTCGTGACGTTTTAAGTACACAAGATATAAAAAAAATACTACAATAATCATATACAAATAAATATATGAATATATTTTAAAGACTCTTCTGTCACTGGTTTTTAGCAAAAAATGCAGTCGTAATGTTTCGTCTATAAATAGGATAACGAAAGTACCAATGAATGAAACCCTCTTTCAAATCACAATGGTGGCCAGTAAAATATAAGTTGGATACCTGGAGAATTGACAGCGCCACGACAACTTTCGGAAGCACAGCTCATGACAAATTACCCAGCTGTGCTTATAGTGACCCTCGACCTTGGTCATCAGTCACTGTTTGTTTAGTTATTCTCCATTAGATTTTATCTGCCCAAGTGTCATTACTTTAATAAGATTATATATGAAAAGTTCAGAGAGGTGCGCTGTAGCGTATTTGAGAGGCATTCCAGTATATACAATATGCGTACAGTCGGGTGCATGACAGTAGGTTTATTTGTTACACCATCGTCAAGTCACTTCTGAGATTTTCTATTATCTGAACGAACACAAGTTTCAGACCTTCTAGAAGGTGCCGTCTTGTATCTTCGTACATGTGCGACAACATTTCGGAGAAGCCTATTTCTCTTATATCTTATGCAACCAGACCATAAAATTTTCTGACACAGCGTTACGAGGCCCAGATTTCTCTATCAACACATGACCTAACAATTTGTAGTTATAAACTCCAAATTATAAGTGACGGGGAGACATGCTGACAACGGACCCTTTGTCCTAGGTTCCATAGCATAATTTTTAATGCAAGTCAAAATGTCAGATATTCAAAATTTGGATGTCTAGTCCTCTTTGGTTTTCGGTCGATTACGAAAGGCCTTTTGTCTCGTGTTACAGCATTGTCTAATTTAATAAACTTGAATCACATTTGACACTGTATGCACTAGGTCAGGTGTGCTCAAGTTTCTGGCGCCTGTTCGCCCAGGCGACTGTATTTTGTAGAGTTGCGCCCAGTATTTATGAACGCCCAGTATGGATCTTGCTTTATTGTCACCACTGTAGTGTCCAGATTTTGGAGATGTTTCTCACTTTTTTGGAAACTGTGTGACCGTGAAGTCTATAGGATATAAGTCTGGTTTTCGGGAGGTTCCGGATTTAAATTTCGCACCGATATATCCCCATTTACGTGGTCTTCTACACTTATGCCAAACACAAACCGGGTTTCTATTTCAGATTAAGCTAGGCACATCTCCTCCCACAAAACATCCGAGATTTTATGCACCAATTATCCTAATAGTCCATGTTATATTGTCTTAAGAACTGATATTGTACTTGAATTATCAATTACTACAATAAAAAAATTGAATTAGGGAATAAAAGAAGGCCTCTCAGATTAAAAATGACTTTCTTTAACTTTTTAGTGGTCCATTGGTTTTAACTATTTTAATAAGAATTTCATACGTATAACATTTAAAAAGTAGTTCGACCTTCACCGAAAACATTGCGTCTCTCTTACAAAGATCAGTCGGTACATGTTGTAGGACCTTAGAGACATAAACGCTTCTTATTTTGTTTTTTTTTTGAATGTAACATTTGTTTTAAAACTTTAAACCTGAGTGGTAATTAACATGAATAGCTTGCTCAAACATTAAACACCTCTATTTTTTGAGCAGAGTATGTTTTTATGAGATTCATATACCTAATTCTTAAACATAACTATTATTTCCCCATTTAGTTTTAGTTGATTTGTCTTAGTATTGAAAGTTTAGAAATTTTTATGTATATATAAATCAAATTTTTAAATATGTCATACACGCAACTCGTTCTTCAATGGGTTACAATTTAATTTTTAAGAACTGCTGAAAATAATCCTTTGTCACAATTATTAGCCATTTTTCTAAAGGCAAAAGCATTCAATTTAATTGCAAATTGCTTTATCTTGTAATTCTTTAAGTATTCGCTATTAAAAAATAAATAAAATGCAGTTCCTTAAGAAGATCTCAGTTTTTACATTACAAGGTTACTGGGAAACGTTTATTAACTTCGATTTGAGTTCCTTGTAAACTATGTTTTAAATTTGACCAATACCCGTGTCTGTAGGTATCCTACTGTACACGCTCAACCTACTCGTATGTACAAATTATGCCCTATCTCGATCAGTGTAGTAGGTGGGACTTCCTACGGGATATCGTAGGGTTCATGGAATCTAATGAAGTCCTCACTAATTTTATGTACTGAGTTGCATCTAAAGTAAAATGTCAACTACCAATTGTTCTACCTCTTTCTTTCACTCGAACTCAAATTTCATATTCTCGAAACCAACAGTCACTTCACTCCAGAACTATTAATCTGTGCTGTAGGTGACCTCACTATGCACAACCTCGCTTACACAGCTAGCTTACTTGAATGCCAGCATCCAACTTTCGTGGTCAGTATGAAAATTTCTTTTATTAGTTTATTTTTCGTCTTGGGTTGAAAGTTTTCTTCTGTTTGGCTGTTGCCCTTCATTTTATGTTATATTATCAATACTTCATGTTTCCCACCCCTCTCAGGGATCAGCTAAATGGAATTTATTTCTCTTTGTCGGTTGCTCTCATGGCTTCCGAGATCTTTCTTGAATGGACGTTTACAGTGAAAATTATGACGGATGGCTTAGAACCGCCCGTAACTGAGGGCTAGTAATTGTTTTACTTAACAAAGTACCAAAAATGTTCGGCTAGATTACACAAAACTGCATCAATTTTCGTCAAGTAATTTCGGAAGTGAAATGAGAAGAAGAATGAAAGTAGATATGCAGGCATTTAATTGTGCTTTTATTGCACATCCTGTAAACAGAAAAGCGTAAAACTAAAAGCGAGAGAATGTGACACAAATTAATAATATTTACAAACTTCGGATGTTTCAGTAATTTTCCACAGACGGTGACACAACAGTCGGGCTGTCTGAAGGAAATGAACACGTAGGCTATACAGACTTCCCGTAGTCACTGCTAATAGTGGGGGAAACAACAAGAAACATTACTTTCTCTGTTTCTATTTATGTCACTAGAAAAGTGTCTGTTGCTCTTAAGGGCTTTAAGTTGTCCGCATCATCGTCGTCATCAGTACTTCTCGAAGACTTACGAAACGACAAAATGCCCACAGATGCTCCAGCGCGTCAGTGTTGGAGCCAAGTATGTTCCTTGTTGATTGAAACACCCGCGAAGTAGTAAGATATTTTTGTTTTAGTTGCTTTTCTATAGTATTTTAGTGCTTGTTGGGGATTTGGTAAGAATATTTCAAATTGTAGCAGTCGGTATGGTGACCAGGCTACGGACAGGACAAACTGGAGTTCGAAGCTCGGCAGAGATAAGAGACTTTTTCTTCTTCTGAATGTCCAGATTGTGTCTATGGATAAACCAGTCTCCTATTCAGTGGGTAACGGCGTTGTTTTCTGCTTGTAAAGTGGCTGAGTACTATAGTTGGCCTATCACCACCACCTAGTGTCGAGGTTAAGAATGATTGGATCTATACTTCTCTTTGTTCCTCTATTCCTGTATGGTGTGGAACGAGGAAGATTTGTTGTTACTTATAAAGCCTTCTCATTAGATAACAAGTACACATTATCACAGATTGGTGTATATCTGTCACAAAATATGTACTGAAGTCAAGACTTTAAAACTGCTTCCATAGTTATGAAGGGCAAGCCTTTTAGTCGATATTATAAACAAGAATATTATATATTCCTCTTCACTTATGTTAGTAAGATTTATAACTTTATTATTATTATTATTATAGATATTACAATAATAATACTAACGGTAATAATATAAATATTAAAATTTGTAAGATATAAATTTGTCAATAATAATAATAATAATGAAATCGATTATAAAGAACATAATAATTGGTAAATTAAGAATATGAAAATTAATCTCACTATAAGTAATGGCCCAAATGTGGTGACTCGGTGAGTCACGCTTAGTTGCCTTGGTTAAAATTGTTGCTCCATTCCCATCTTCAATTAAAAATTTGGTTGAATGTTGCTATTGTCATGTGTAGAAACCAGTGACGCCACTCAATTGCTGCCATATTACCATTGTTGCTTCTACGTCTGTTACACAAGACCTGGAATGCTGGTAAAGTCACATTGCAATTTACAGATCAAAGACTGTTAGGTAGTTGATAAGTCGGCAAGACCATAAGCGAGAATGAAATGTAACTGGGTGGAATATTAGGCTGTTTTTAAGATGGCAGTTACACTTACTTCATTCTTACTGTGAGTGTGGTGTTTCTGTTGTACACATTTAATTTTGTTGTGTGTTCTTATGTATGTTTATTTTATTTGTGTATTTGTGCTGGTTTTGTAATAGGTCTTTTTTGTCTTAAACCAACACCCACAGAAAAGATTACTGATTTGAATTTTTTATTATTATAATTATTATTGTCATCATCATCATCATCATCATTATCAGTAACGCAAAAGCAAGATAAGTGTCTCTGACTTTTTCAATTTTACAGATTTTAGAAATAATTGTTTCAACAACAACAAAATTAAATACAACATTGGTACTTATGAAATTACACACGATCGTATCTGTGATCTCTACACACAACAGAAATTATGATACTAAGAAACTAACAATATTGTCACCTACTGAACTTTACATTGATCAAAAATACAAATCTCACTGCATGGAATTTATGGCATCGAATAGGGCAGTCTGATGATGCAAAGGTCTGGAAAGATACCTTCAGGGAATTATTTAAGTTTGCCCTAATATCTCAACACTCTCTACAGGTACTGTAAGATGTCATATAAATATGTCTGTACCCAAGCTGCCACTATGGACACGGAAATGTGGGCAGGTCTGCCCACTGCATAAAAACATAAAGCTTGGTCAATTCAATCCTGACCTTTATGTGAATGTTACTTCAAAATCCAATAATCACATCACAAAAACCACACTGTGTCCCCATTAGAAACATCAGTAATGCTACTTAGGAAAATGATTTTTTCTTCTGCAAACCACACAAATTATATGTAAACGCTGTTTGTGTAAAATACTTGGTTAATATAGGAGACCATGTTTTTGAACACATACGAGGGGGACGAGTGCGGTATTATTGCTAGCTGTTACGGGAAAATGCATTTGCTTTCAGTAGCAAGGCGGTACAGAAGAGAGGACAATGCAGTTATCTGTTAATTTTTCTAAGTAAAATTATCCTCCTTCGGCTAAGTTTTATACCAGAAAAAAGAAAGTTAGAACAAGGCTGTAGCTGAACACCGAGGTGTGGACAGAATATTAGAACAGAATGGGGTATTGCCTACAGGTGGGACAAGGTGCTGCATCTTTGTTTATTTATGGCAGATTCCACATTGTGCCACGTTCGGCATTGAAAGTGTTGTTAATATGAAAGGACAGACAGATAGGACGAAAGAGAAAGAAATGAAAGTGAATGGAAGATGAGAATTAGACAGAGAAGAAATTTTTAAATGAAAAAGGAGTATAGGGCGACTATGAGAGCAAACTGTGCAGCAGGTACAAGAAAGAGGGAAACACACAAATAATAGGAGGAAGAAACTAAAAATATATAGAGTAGGAAAAGAAGAATGTTAAAAAGGAAAAATAAATTAAATCGAATCCAGAGAAACAAAAATGAAGACAACGAAGCTCAATTGAAAGTGGAAGAATTAAGAAAAAAGAAGGGTAGAAATAAAGAAAAAGGTAAACTTAGAGAAAGTAATACAAAAAGAAAGTTTAACACTGCATTCCGATGTCTAAAAACACTTGTCTGCTACATGGGGTAAAGGTAAGAAAATATAAACACGTCACAACGGCTGCAATCCTCAGCAATTCGTTACCTAACATCACTCTAATATAATCATCTCGGTTTGCATACGTAAAGTGGAGAAGTTACTAATCTACGTTGATCTACCTTAGTAAGAAAAGATATCTCTTGCCTAGTTATTACCATTTAAAATAAATATTGTTCTTTTAGACCATTGTGTACGCTCTTAAATAAATTCACTCTATTTTGAAATATCAGTAGTTTCCGCGCAACCCAGTTGCGGCGCGACTGACATTTTTGCGTACAGAGTTGTTAAGCAAGAATAAACATATCAGTTAATACATAAAAGAGTAAACAACTGGAAAAAGGAAATTAATTTGAAAATCGAGAGGAATTCAAGTCTTCTGAGATGTTACGCCCTTTCGACTAGAAGACAGTTACCAATGTTGCGAAGGGTCATAGTGCCTTACGGTCCAGCATTGTTCTGCTTAGACTGAATTTGAAGGCAACATGATCGTTAGAAACGTCCGTAACTATGTAGTAGTTCACAAGGAGTAACATCCCAAAAGACTTAAATCTTCGCAGAAGCTGCCTTAAGAACCTAAAAACTCGGATTGTGCTAACCTATTTCTACCGATGAATTAAACATTTCGAGTGTATTAGATTTAAGATACCAAGTCACAAGAATAATTTCTTTTGTTCTTACCCGATTCACGAATTTCCAAGCGCAATACTGCAGATAATCAATAAGACACAAAATAGCTTGTCCTGCCCGTAAGATAACATTTATTTCGGTGATTCTTTTTGCAGCAGCAACATTCAGCGTTGCGAAGCAGAGCCGTCGATGAAGATAATGTTGATAATAGGTGTGGTACCAGTGGCGTAATTAGGGCCCCTGTAAACCACGCGACACAGGAAACCCCCGTTTATCAGGGGACCCCAAACGTACAGAAAAGTAATTTTTTTGGGGGGGAGGGGCGGGAGTGGTTGGGACTGACCCTTGATTGTCGCGTTCCAGGGGCTCCAGACGTGTTATCTGCGCCACTGTGTTACTAAGACCAAATTCAAACAATAATATTTGTGAAGTACAAAGTACGAATAAAAGTGCCATAGCATTGCAAACTGATATATTTTATTTAATTGCCGCTCACAAGTCATTCGTTATAGACATCACATCAATTTCACATTCGTTATATACATCACATCAATTTCACATTCGTTATAGACATCACATCAATTTCACCACAGTCATATAAACACTGGCGGCACGCGGTGGCGCAGTTGGTTGAGGCACTGCGCTACAACCCGGAAGTTCGTGGGTTCGATTCCCGATGGTGTCATTGGAAATTTTCATTGACTTCATCCTTCCGGACGCACTATGACATTGGGGTCGACTCAGCCTCTAATAGAAATGAGTACTAGGAATATTTCCTGAGGAGTAAAGGCGGCCGGTGCATATGGTTGACAACCCTACCACGTGTCATGTGCCGATTGTCTTGAAATCTGGGAGCCTCAACCTCCTGGAACACTCAGGGCCTGTCCAGGCCTGTACAGGGGTTGCTTTGCCTTTACCTTTACCATATAAACACTTGTGGCACTTAGGCAGCTAGAGTACAGTTGAAATGTGATGGCACACGGTGACGCACTGGAGGGGAAGCGAAGGTGAAACTGGCGACTGGAGTGGATAGTCAGTACTCTTCATACTACCTCGGAACATGATGTATCCAGCATCACTACCGCTGATGCGCACACCTCGGCTTCCAGTAGTCGGCTGAACTGACGCCGCCGCCGATTTAAACGGACTCGCCCGTTTCGCCGAAAGACGAAATCTGGTTTCTGCGCGTGTGCCATCACATTTCAAACGTATTCTACAAACCTACAGCGTGTAATATCTCAGAAGACTGAAGGCCTCATCTGCACTGCGGCGGAAGCCTGGTATTTCGCATAGCACACGTCCGTGGGGAACCTAATCAACCTCACGTTCAGAGACTCGAAAGTTTTTATAAAATGTGTCTGCGAAAATAATTATATAAGCTTTTCATAAAATACGGCGACTCTTTGGTATCCTAGTGACCATCAGGTATTCGAAAGGCAGTAAGTTATATCACAGCATTAATATACACCAATTGATAACACTATCTCCAATTGGCCTTCAATGATTTTCATGCCTTGCGTGTGTCCTGCAGTCTTAAAGGGACGCACTCTGTAACATGCGGTGCAGACTTTTGTTTTCCCAGTCTACATTTACTGTATCTGCAACATGGAAGCATCGAGACCGACCAGGATGAAAGTCCAAATCAAATGCTTAACACTACTATTTTTTTGAAAGGTCCCGTTACAAGTATCGATTAAAGGTTTACGTAGACGGACTGTTCTGCATGCCTTTATTTCGGGGCTCTGGAAGAATGGAGGGTATTAATTTAAAATAGTCCAGGATCACTTCGTCTTTTCCAATTTATTTTCAACTCATTATTCCTCAATGGGTGTAGGTATCAGTCAATAACACAACAATATCTAAAAAGATGTGTAATAAAGGATAATAGTAACTACATGTTTCGGCCTATTGCAGCCATCATCTGGTTTTCATCCGAAAGTATGGTGGTGGTGCTTTATAGGATTGGTTTTTCTCCTCTCCACAGAACCCATAGCAAAAGCCCACCAGCAGTAGATATCGGAAATGGACAAACAATAGCTGGAGACTCACACAGAACAGCAGCGAGCAGACATACTTGAGCTGCACCCCCAGGATAGCGTACATCCCAAATACCTCCCCCCCCCCGTGTCCCTTAACAATAGCATATAACAAACACCACAGATGCTGAGATCTCACCATCGTGACATAACCATACCAATCCTATAAAGTACTACCACTAAACTTTCGGATGAAAACCTGATGATGGCCGCAATAGGCCGAAACATGTAGTTACTATAATTCTTTAGTAAACATATTTTTAGATATTGTTGTGTTATTGACTGATACCTACACCCATTGTTTATATACACACAACGGGGATGGCTAATTTTAGAATCATTATTCTTCTGTCCATAAGCTTAGTAGCTGCAAAAGAGTCTACAAATAATAAAAACATAAATTCTGGACACCATTGAAGCTGTTCCAAATTTTTCTTTTCCTATCCAGTTTGTGGATTACATTGTAACGATAATAACCTAGTTGTCTGCGAGTCTCAGAAATACTCTAATTCTTGTACAGTGGCTGGAACAAAGGCTGCAGCCAGAATTCAGTGAAGACGCGCCATCCATTACACAAGAATTTACCCCACTGCTTCTCTCTTGACACAAGCCTTTAAACACTAACGCTGCCAGTGCTAATGCACAGAGAGACTATAGCTCTTGTAAACATTGTCCTTTCTTCTTTCGTGTAGGCTATTGGAAACTAACTGTATACGTCAGCGTCGTATTACGAGGTTAACGAAACATTCGTGCGCCAATCCACACATTTTTCACACTCTTCCACTAATGTATTCATCTTCATGTGTTACAACCATATAGGGATATTATGAAGTCATGTGTTTATTAAATATTCTAACCAAAAATTGAAACTTTTCTATGACATTTGGTTAGAAAGTGTCGGCGTAGTACGACAATACTATGCCGGCTGTAAAAATGTGTGCCGCTTGACTTTTAACAACTACATGCAATTTCACTGAATATTCATTACATGAATTTGAATAGTTATTAGCAGACACAGATTGCCGTCATCGACAAAGCGTAACACTGCCTTGCCAATCGAAGCACAGGTACATGTTTACTGCTTCATAACGACCGCTACTATTCGGTGGTGCTCCTATGTAACTCCGGTCTTCGTATAGTTTTCATGGAAAGAAAGCTTTGTGGCCTAAGTCATGAATCAAGCCTCTTCGTAAAGACGTCCGTCTTCCAAAACACATTCACGCAGGCACCTGCTTACTCACTCACTCAGACATTCACAAGGGTTTTCAAGATAAATAATAATTGCACCCACAGCTGGTTATTTCATCCTTCTACACTAAGTCACTATCATTTCACGACTCACAGATCTAACTCAGTGGAATCTACTCCGTTTCGATGAGCTGACAATGGTTTAGTTAGTCAAGATTTTCCTTTTGGGGGGGGGGGACACTCATTTTCAAAATAGTCTTCAGAGAACTCGCCACTTTACCCTACACTCAGCCAGCCAATTCCAACCCACATACTCCTAACCCTCCCATTGTGGCTTGGTCTCCCAAACGGTATTTTTCCTTCAGGGTGTCTTTTCTGCCATTTGATTTCTCTTTCATGAATGGATGAAGTTACCAAGAGCAACATACTAAAAAAAAAATCCAGGAAATTTTCAAAATCAGGCATATATTCGCGTGGCAAACTCCGCGTCGAACCCCTTGTGTTGAAGCATGAATTTCAGATTTGATTGAAAGCTGTAAAGCTTGGAGTTGGACCTCATTATATGATGTTCGGCATAGTTTTAGCCTACAGTGACAATCTGCAGAAACAATCATATATCCTGAACGTTTTATTCCATCAAATAATGTAAAAACTTATCATGAAAAGGCGGGTTTAATGACCATACAGTAATTCAGAAAAATTTTAAACAGGTGGTTGGTTTGTTGGTTGGTTGGTTAAATGATTTGGTTTTTCATTACCTAATTCATAAACGTTCTAATTATTAGACTGTTTTGTTCTGCAGATTCCCTGGAATATGCTCTGCCCATGAAAATATGCTAAGACAACCATCGTGAAAAATGTGTGAGAACAGTTGCTACAAGTTCTGGGTGAATCCCGATAAGGACCGAAGTTGGGGAATTTTTAAGGTGTTCCCTTATTTCCTTTTGTTTGCACAAAAAAAGAAGGTAGTGTAAAAGTTAGTCGCATCATCTCATCTGTCCTAACTACCGTCTACAACCGCAGGGGTCACATCCTTAGCCCTTGATCTCATCTGTTTCCCACCGACATACGTCCCGACGCGAGGCATCCCATTAAAATGAAAGCAAAATTTTCGTTATTGTAAATCTTTCAGCAAATACTTAACGCAATTCAAGAATACTTGAATGTCACCGAAGTCAGGACAGCTATCACAAGACTTCAAAGACTAGAAAAAACTTAATTCTGCTATTGTATTATTCACTAGCATTGCAGAGTTAAGTGGGTCCCCGTCACCACACCATGGCGCGTCCTCCGGTTACCTCCAACATGGACAGTAGCTGCGAATATACTGAATAAAGTGTCGCAGACACCCGACAAAGTGTGATCCTCCATCTGGAAGTTTGGGCGAGGTGCTAACAACTCCTCACCGTAAAAACTGGCCTTGCTACGAAAGAGATAAATGTGCCTCAGGCCTGGACTGAACGTTTGGTAGCGCAGTAGAGTATAAAATAAAAAGGAAAAATGATGAACTCATGTAAAATTTTCTTAGGCACACCAGAAGAGAAAAGGCTACGCTGGTGACGTAACCGCAGAAGATAAATACATATAACGTCACCTTTGGAAATGAAATTATTTCAAATATACAAGTTTTGAAGCAACTTTTAAAGGGATACGACGTACCTTGTATTCGTGTAGGTAGTTGGTTGTTTGTCAAGGTAGTTCGGTAAACAATGTCAGTTTATGGGCCTAGTTTTCCGACGTTCAGATGAAATACTCAGTCGTACGGTAACCAATTTCCCACTATTTCCTCCACGCAACACCTGGTACCGCTACCGGGCTAGCCGCAGCTCAGTTGCTCCACATCTGCTTCGAAATCTCTTCTTTTATGACAAAAGTGACATCGGAAGTTCATCTTTTATTTCCATTGCCAATTCCTTCATATCACCTTCCCTTCTAAATTCTGCACATCTCTGCCTCTGTCAAGAATTATAATAAGGCCTCTAGAAGTACATATATGGGTCACGGTCCAGGCTAACTGAGAAGTTGCCAAATCAACAGATTTCAAAGATGTCGCCCCTTTTGCTTTTTTGTCCCATGAAATATGTTCGCCTTATCAGATTTTCTGTCGAAACCCTCAACTATTTAATAGCAATAAAATAACAAGACATTACTAAAGTCCGAGTAGACTTTTAGGTCTTTGACTCCGCGTAGTCAAATATTTGTCTGACAGATTTCCTGTTAAGAATGGTTAGAAACAAGATGCTATCTCGCGATTGCTTTTCAGCTTGCTTGAACATATGTCATTAAGATGTTCCAGGCAAATCAGGAGAGCTTACAATTAAATGGGTGACATCACCTTCTGGTTTACGTCGATGATGTTAATATATTGAGGGCAAGCATCATGCGCTGCCTAAGACCACGCAAGGCTTATTAGTCTCTAGGAAGTAGACTGGTCTGTAAGGAAATGATGGAACCACAAAGTATAAGTTCATGTCTCGTGCAGAGAATTAAGGACAAAATCACAACATAAAGATATGTAATAAAAGCTTTGAAGAGATGTAAGAATTTAAATGTTTGGCAATAACCCCAAGAAATCCAAACTCCATTCGTGAAGAAATTAACAGTAGACTTAACTTAGGAAATGCTTGCTATCATTCGGTGCAGAAACTTTTGCCTTCCGGCTTGGTGATCAAAAGTATTAAAATGCCAAAAAGACTATAATTTGCTGTAAGTAATCTTTAAGTGGCACATCCCGTTGCGCTCCGATCAGTAGACATATTTATTCAATACATCGTCATGCACAACACAAAAAATAGTCTTCAAGGTTACTAGTTTCAGCTTATATCCAGCAATCATCACTACTTAGAACTTAACGACAAACCATACTAAAGTCCATACATTAACCCGGGAACTATATTTCATTCCCTTACACAAACATCATAAAACTTGTTTAACCTTTTGACGCCTAATGTCAACTATAGTGGTCGTACCGCACCGCTAACCTCTAAAGTTGCATTTTATATATTTATTCAACAAATATGGGTACTGAATATTTTAAACGTGGTATATACTC
>Ga0123352_10002726_pt1 | contig 24957 bp, 29 predicted proteins | sample TergutLab28metaG_FD_89700 | JGI IMG/M metagenome (GOLD analysis project Ga0123352, IMG submission 89700) | Labiotermes labralis P1 segment gut microbial communities from Petit-Saut dam, French Guiana - Lab288 P1 | ecosystem: Host-associated > Arthropoda: Insects > Digestive system > Gut ...
CTGCTTAAAATCAATTATACTGCCCATTGGGGATGGATTGTTAGTTAGTGTAAAGGAGAATGGATATGAAACGGACGGATAAAGTGGAACTTTTAGCTCCGGCGGGGGATTTAGAGCGGCTCAAATACGCCGTAGAATATGGTGCGGATGCGGTTTATATAGGAGGCACATCCTTTGGATTGCGCGCAAAAGCTAAAAATTTTGATATAGAACAAATGGCGCAAGGAGTGCAGTACGCTCACGCAAGAGGTGTAAAAGTTTTCGTAACTGCAAATGTTTTTGCCCGAAATGATGATTTTGATGCTATGACAGACTATTTTAAACAAGTGCAAGATATAGGAGTGGATGCACTAATAATAGCTGACCTTGGTGTTTTTCATGTAGCAAGACAAGCTGTGCCGCAAATGGAGATACATATTAGCACGCAAGCAAATATCACAAATTACCAAACGGCTTTGTTTTGGGCAAAACAGGGTGCCCAGCGTGTTGTACTTGCCCGTGAGCTAGGCTTTGGAGAAATTGCTGAAATTCACAAAAAGGCTGGCGATAAAGTTGCTATTGAAGCCTTTGTGCATGGCTCGATGTGTATTTCATATTCGGGACGCTGTCTTCTTTCGGCTTTTTTTAACCATAAGGATGCTAACAAAGGCGAATGTACCAATGTTTGCCGATATAATTTTGCTTTGGTGGAAGAGCGTAGGCAGGGCGAGTTTTTTCCTATTTATCAAGAAGATAATGGTAGCTTTATCCTTAATTCACGGGATTTATGCATGATAGAGCATATTCCTCGACTGATAAGCAGCGGCATATATTCTTTCAAAATTGAAGGTCGCATGAAAACGCCCTATTATGTAGCGACGGTGGTTAAAACCTATCGTGAAGCTATTGATGATTATTTTACCGACCCCAAATTATACGAAAGTAAAAAAACTTACTATATGGGTGAGCTTTTAAAATCTTCCAACCGCGACTTTACAACAGGCTTTTTCTTGGGCAATCCGGGAAGTTTAGGGCAAGTTTACGGGGGGGAAGGGTATTCTCGAACCTATGACTTTTTAGGCGTTGTAAGACATTATGATGAAAAAACACAAATTGCAATTATTGAGCAACGAAATAAATTTTTGTTAGGTGATACGGTCGAGTTTTTGCGGGCTGGCGGAGAACAAAATTTTGCGCAAAAAATTGAGCACTTTACAGATGATGAAGGTAATAGCATCGAATCCGCACCTCATGCCCAGCAAATTGTTAAGATAAAAACAATACAACCCGTAGGAACAATGGACATCATGCGAGGATTGGCAGAATGATTATTAGTATAGGAACAGACATAGTGGAAGTGGCAAGGGTTAAAAAAGCCGTATCACGCTTACGTTTTAGAGATAAATGCTTTACCGACGCAGAGATTTTATATTGTAGCAGCAAAAAATCTACTGCATTCCAAAGCATGGCTGGGCTTTTCGCAGCAAAAGAAGCGGTTTCAAAAGCTATCGGAAATGGATTTAGAGGTTTTTTGCCAAGAGATATAGAAATTGTGCATGATGCTTTGGGTGCGCCAAGTGTTAGACTTGCAAAAGCTGTGATATTGCCAAATGATAGCAATGTAAAAATAATGATAAGTATTTCGCACGAAAAAAATTATGCGACCGCAACGGCTATAATTTGTAAGGTATGCTGAATTCCGAGGGCTTTCAAATGTCTTTGTGCGTGGTGAAAAAATGAAAGATGACAGAAATTTTCGCAAATATCCTGCCGAGATAGTAGAAAAAACTTCTATTTTAGGAGAAATTAAGCCACGACCACCAAAGCGAAAGCTGTACACGTGGCTCTTTTTTGTTGTGGTCTTTGGAGTTATTGGCGGAGCATATATTGTGGGCTATATATTTACCCATGTAATAGGCGGTGACATACCACAAACCCGTATAGAAATGGGGTATTACACTTTGCCAACCGTCTTCAACGGTATAATTGTTAGAGACGAAGTTGTGCATCACTCTAATAGGCAAGGGGAGCTTGTTTTTTATGTTAATCAACATACAAGAGTGCAAAATGGGGATTTGGTTGCTAGTGTACGAGATTCTTTTGTAGGCGGCGTGGAAGAAGTTTTTTGGAGCGAACGTCATAGGCAAGATGCACTTGAGGCTTTGGAGCAAGCTAATTTTGACACGGGCGACATAGGCAATCTTTGGGACCTTGGTTTTTATATTAACTATATCTTGGCGCAAGATGCTCTCGTTGGGAGAGTCGGTAATATTTATGCACAAGATTCAGGTACCGTTTCGCTTCTTACGGATGGCATGGAGAGCTTCCTGACACTAACCAACTTATCAAATATTTCACAAGACCTTATTAATGATACATATCAAAGCGGACAACATCAATTTTCAACGACAGCGGGTTTTAGAATTGTGCGTAGCAACGATTGGCATATAGCTGCATATTTGCCTAGGCAATATGCCCAAAATTTTAATGTTGACTCAAGAATAACGATTTTTGCACACCAAAACGACTTAATTTTACCTATTAATGTGGTGGTGGAGCAAATGACAAGCATTGGCGATGACTTTTATGTAGTTTTTACTACGAACGCTGAAACTTTACGTTTTATAGACCAGCGCACTATTCGGTTTTCGTTGCATCAAAACCCTATACAAGGCTATAAAATTCCGCAAACTGCACTTGCTGTTCGCAGTGTTTTCGTTGTTCCAAGAGAATTTGTTTCAAATAGATATTTTGGCACAAACACAGTGCAGTTGATTGACGGACGCAATGTACCTGTTGGCGGCTGGGGAAGAGGCGATGAGTTTCTTATATTGGCAGATGGTGGATATTTGCGTACTTTTGATGAAATTGTATTAGAGGTCGTTGCTGAGAATGCCCAAACTGCTCACACTATAATTCACGAAATAACGCATATAGAGGCGGTAACTGGGGTTTTTCAAATTAATATGGGCTTTACTGTTTTTCGTTCTGTTACTTTGCCACAAAACTTTTCTGCTGCAGATGAATACATCATACTTGACCCCACCGAAAACCCGTTTGTAAGGCTTTTTGACTGGATTGTAACAGATGCTCGAAATGTGGACAATCGATTGCTGTTGAATTAATACTAATTCTAGATTAAAACCTGTTGTATTACCGCAAAAGTTTGTTTTGACAATATCTCTAGTTTTCCACAAAAATTTCCACAAATCTGTAAAAAAAGTGTTGACAACTTGTGGAAAATATGGTAACGTATATCAGAGGTAATTTTCATCTTCGACCAAATAAAATAGTAGGAGTAAATTGCCAAAAATATTTTGCCAAGGAGGATATCATGGGATTAGTAAAAAAGGTTAAAGAATGGTTTGAACACACAGGCGAGCGTAATTATGATGAATATGAAGAAGATGTGATCGAGGAGTATGAATACACTAATTACGGAAGTGATGTACGGCATATTAACGAAGGACGCAAAGGCGATACCGTTGCTATAACACCAAGAAAAAGTATAGCAAAACAAGAAGAACCGCAGCAAAGTTCAGTAGCAGGTTTTGTTGCTCCAAAATTGGAACTGGTAACGTCTACTCCAAAAAATTTAGAGGATGCAGCAGCGGTTGCTGATTTACATAAACAGGGCAAAACTGTACTGATTTGTCTTGCTGATATTCCTTTTGAAGAAAGTGTAAGAATTGTTGACTTTTTGAGCGGAGTAATTTATAATAGCGGCGGCGACATTAAGCAACAAACTAAAAATCGAAATTTTATCGTTGCACCAAAAGGTGTTGATATTACTGAACATCATCAAGAGCAACTTAAACAAAGCGGAGTAAACAAAAAACTGTTTAGCCGTGTGCGATAGTTTTTGGAGGGCAATAGATGGTTTATTCTGCGGCAATCCAAACCGCAATTGGTTGGTTTATTGAAATTTTGTGGTGGGCAATGATAATAAGGGCATTAATCTCTTGGTTTGCTGGGTTGAGAAATAGCTTTATAGCAGGTTTTTTGGCATTTTTTACAGAGCCTTTTGTGTCTCCTATCCGTAAACTAATTGCAAAATCCCCACTCGGCGGTGGAATGCTAGACTTTTCGTTTTTTATTTCACTTCTATTGATTCGATGGGTTTTTGGACCTTTTTTGCTTTGGCTTGCGGCACAAATACCATTTTAACAAATAATTTTGGGCGGCTTACAAAGTCGCCTGTTTTATTTCGGAGGAAAAATGAATAATGGATTGATAAAATACAATAAAATAGGTATTTTAGGCGGAAGTTTTGACCCAATTCACTTTGGGCATTTAGAAGCTGCCGAGGCTGTTCGTGCTAAACATGGACTTGATGCTATAATGCTCTTGCCTGCTGGCAAACCCGCCTTTAAACAAGATAAAGAAATGGCTACTGCAGAGCAACGCTATGAAATGTGCAAATTGGCAATTTCGGACGGATACCCTAGTTTTTTTGTAAGCCGAGCAGAAATCGACCGAGGGGGCATTACCTACACAATAGATACATTGCGTAAATTTAAGCAAGAGATGCCGTCTACTGAGCTATTTTTTATTGTGGGCACAGATGCCGCTCAAAATTTTTCAAAATGGCGCAATGCTGACGAAATTTTGAAACTTTGCACTTTGATAGAAATGCCGCGCAAAGATTCAGATATTTCTTCTACAATGGTTCGGGATGCTGTTAAGAATATCGAGCCCCTAAATGGTCTTGTTCCTTTTAAGGTGGAAAAGTATATTGTTATGAATGGCTTGTATAACACACATTTGCAAGGTGTTGCGGCAGAGGCTGTTGCCCTTGGAAGGCATTTTGATTTTAACGACGAAAAACTTGCGAAGATTCGGAAGACTGCATTTTTGCACGATAATGCAAAGAGCTTTTGTAAAACAGCAACTTTTGAAGAAATTTCAGAAATTTGTAATCGTGGCGGTTATTTTCTTGAAGATTTTTTTATAGACAATAAAAGCATTGCTCATTGCTACGCTGGTGCAGTTTTAGCAAAAGAAGAATATGGAATTGATGATATAGAAATTTTAGATGCGATAGCAAGCCATACTTTTGGAGAGCCAAATATGACGCTGTTTCAAAAAATAATATATCTTGTGGATTTTTTTGAACCAAACCGCCCACAAAATGAAGCTATCCGAACCGCCAAAAAACTAGCATACGAAGATATTGACAGGGCAATGGCATATGTGCTAAAATACACAATAGAGTATAATGAAAAAAAGGGCAAGGCGGTTCATCCGCTTTCTGTTAAAGCGTTAGAATTTTACCAAAGAGGAGAATAATTTACATGAAAAAAGATGATAAAAAAATTTTTGAAGCTGTAAAAGTTGCATATACCGCTGTTGACGATAAAATGGGTGAAGATGTGGTGGTATTGGATATTAGCGCGGTGTCAATAATTTCTGACTACTTCATTATAGCTAGTGCAAATAATTCAAATCAATTAAAAGCCATTGCAGAAAATGTGGAGCAAAAATTAGCACCATTAGGTATTACAACCCGCCATGTGGAGGGTGTACAGTCTGCCCGCTGGATTTTGATGGATTTTGGCTATATAATTGTTCATTTATTTTGCAAAGAAGACAGGGAATTTTATCGTCTGGAAAAACTTTGGGGCGATGCAAGGCATATTCTACACGACGAGTTGGTGTGAAAATGGCAAAAAAACAATATGGAAATGAGAGCATAACACAGCTTAAAGGGGCCGACAGGGTGCGTTTGCGTCCGTCGGTTATTTTTGGGTCGGATGGGTTGGAAGGTTGTCAACACTCAATTTTTGAGATAATTTCAAATTCAATAGATGAAGCGAGGGAAGGGTTTGGCGATAGAATCGAAATAACTCTACATAAAGATGGCTCGATAACCAATGCTGACCATGGACGTGGTATACCCGTTGACTATAATTCTACAGAGGACAAGTATAATTGGGAGCTTGTTTTTTGTGAGCTTTACGCAGGTGGAAAATATAACAACAACGAAAGTGACAACTATCAATTTAGCCTTGGACTAAACGGATTAGGGCTTTGCTCCACGCAATATGCATCACGGTTTATGGATGTTAAAATTTTTAGGGATGGCTATGAATACAGCCTATATTTCGAGCGTGGTGAAAATGTTGGGGGACTTAAAAAAGAGCGGACCGACCTCAATAAAACAGGGACAATCATTAGGTGGAAGCCTGATGATGAAGTTTTTAAAGGTATTGCTGTGCCTATTGAGTTTTTTCAAGACATGCTTAAAAAGCAGGCCGTTGTGAACCCTCATGTTACTTTTGTTTTGTACGATGAAGTTAATAGCGAAGAATTTATCTATCGCTATGAGGGCGGACTTATTGGGTATATCGAGGAGCTAACAGGCGGCGAAGCCTTTATACCAACTGTTTTGTTTGAGCATGAAGCCAAAGGACGGGACAGAGAAGACTTACCAGAATATCGTGTAAAATTTTCTGTGGCGTTTTGCTTTGATAATAAAAATAGCATTAGCGAATATTTTCACAATAGTAGCTTTTTAGAGTATGGAGGAAGCTCAGAGCGTGCCATACGCTCCGCTTTTACAGCGGCTATTGATGCATATATAAAAAACAACGGCGACTACAAAAAAGACGAGAAAAAAATTGCTTTTGTAGACATAGAGGACAGCTTGGTGCTTATTTCGTCCAGCTTTTCTACGGTTACGTCTTACGAGAATCAAACGAAAAAGGCTATAAACAACAAGTTTATTCAAGAAATTATGACAGAGTATTTGCGTAAGCAACTATCGGTTTATTTAATAGAAAACAAAGCAGAAGCCGACAAAATCGCTGCGCAGATACTTGTGAATAAGCGCAGCCGTGAATCGGCAGAAAAAACCCGTCTTTCTATTAAGAAAAAACTAACGGGCGGCGTGGATTTTACCAACAGAGCAGAAAAATTTGTGAATTGCCGAACAAAAGATATAGAGCGGCGAGAGCTTTATATTGTAGAGGGGGATTCCGCCCTTGGTGCGTGCAAATTGGGGCGTGATGCAGACTTTCAAGCCATTATGCCTGTAAGGGGGAAAATATTAAACTGCTTAAAGGCCGACTATAACAAGATTTTTGCCAGCGATATAATTGTTGACCTCATTCGGGTTTTGGGATGCGGTGTGGAAGTGGACAGCAAGCATAACAAAGACTTAAGTAGCTTTGATATAGACAAGCTGGTGTGGAACAAAATAATAATTTGCACCGATGCGGATGTAGATGGTTTTCAAATCCGCACATTAATCCTTGCTATGTTGTATCGCTTAACGCCGCAACTTATTATGGAAAATAAGGTTTTTATTGCAGAATCCCCATTATATGAAATTAGCTCAGGCAGTGAAATTTTCTTTGCCTATTCTGATGCAGAAAAAAATGCTATTACTAAAAAAATAAAAGGCAAATACCACATTCAACGCAGCAAAGGACTTGGCGAAAACGAACCAGATATGATGTGGCAAACCACAATGAATCCTGCCACCCGCAAACTTGTGCAAGTTTTGCCAGAGGATATGGAAAAAACCCGAAAAATGTTTGATGTTCTTCTTGGTGATAATATCAAAGGACGCAAAGAATTTATTGAAGAGCACGGACATCGCTATCTTGAAATGGCGGACATTAATTAGATAAACAAAAAAGAGCTATCTACAAGATAACTCTTTTTTGTTTAATAAATATTGAACATCTATTGCCAACTTGGCGAAACAGATGGTAGATTACCAAGATTGTTACTTTCCGTCCCGTCGGGGATGGATTTTAAATATTCATTGCCGTCACGCTCGGATATGCCAACGCCTTTGATGCCGCCTTGCCTTGCCAAAGTTACGGCAGAATCTTTATCTATAACCATACCGCTTGTAAGTTGATAGCCAATGACCCGTCCTTCTTCTTTAACAAGTGCAGTAATTTCAGTAGCACCATTTCTTACCGTTGGTATTTCTATCGCCATTTTTGCAAGGCTTGATGAATCAAAATCGTTATTAAGATGTTTCACATAAACCACCCCGTTTTCAAGATTATATATGGAGTAGTTTTCCCTTTTTGCAAAAATTTTATACAATTACATTGTCTTTGCCCTATTTCCACCAATGATATATGCCTAAATCTTGCAAAACATCCGAAAGCCAAAGCGGCATCGAGATGAGGAGTGATATTGCGACTGTCCAAAATATAATAGAAAAGACAATGGCTACGATGGATAAAATTAGTCCTGTTGTTGCCTTGGAGTCAAAATTACCAGCTTCGCTGCGTGCCATTATTGCGAGGATAATGCCCGCAATACCAACGGGAGCGGCACAAAATAATGCGATAATGCCGCAGATAAGCGAACCTGTCGCCTTTCCATCGCCCGGCCTTGCAACAAGTGATGGCGGACCCGTGTACGGCGGAACATGCCCTGAGGGAACTTGGTGATATTGCTGCTGATTTTGAGGGTCATGCGGATTTGGGTTGGGATTATTCATAATATTTGCCTCCATGTTGATTATAATTTTGTAATTAAATTGTATATCCATGATGCGGCTAATAAGGCTATTATCGTAATAATGCCCCACTTGGACAACAGAACGCGCCCAAAACGTGAAATGCGTGAGAAAGTAGTATTTAGTGCGAAAATATCCATTAGAGCAAGAGTGAATGATATTGCTCCCGTTGCAATTAAGGGAATAAGCATTATATTTGATGCTACTGCATTAAAAAACTGAAATTGCGGCAAATATAAAAATGCACGCCGTAAGCCGCATCCGGGGCAGGGTACGCCTGTGAGAATATAAAAGGTGCAAGGTATGTATATAGGTAAAATATAGTACGCAATAACAAATACGCAAATTACGGCAAAAAGTATGAAGAAAATTTTTGCGGGTTTTTTTGTTTCATGTGTCATTATTATCTCCAAAATTATATATTAATGCGAGCTTTAATAAGGGTATAGCGCAGGGTTTTTCCAGCAGTAATAACTATTGCAATTTGTATTAATGAAGTCAGCCAAAATGGCATCATGCCTGCAGCAAAAGCTGCTTCAAGCGGAATTTGTCGCTCAAAAGCAAGCCATAAACTTCCCAAAGTAAGATTGATAGCTACACCTAAAATAATCCAAATTGCCCAATGTGCAACATTAGTTTTGCGTGCACCGATGCCTGCGGCAAGAGCAATCAAAGGAAAAGTCAAAATAAAACCGCCTGTTGGTCCAAAAATGATACCAACACCACCCGTCATGCTGGTAAAAACAGGCAAGCCTACTGCGCCTAACAATATGTAAATTAAAACAGCAACTACACCTTTTTTTGAACCCAAAACCACCCCAGCGAGTGCTACACCTGTTGTTTGCAATGTAAATGGTATACCACCTACCAAAGGCATACGAATTTGGGCACAAATTGCGATAATTGCTGCAAAAATTGCCACTTGGCAAATTGATTGTGCGGAAATTTTCATGTGTTAATCCTCCTGTGCCTATTCTTCCAAAACTGTTAGCTGTGAGGTACAATGCGGGCAACGTGTGGCATCTTTGTGAATATCCGTAAAGCAGAATTCACAAAGACGCGGTGGATTTTTTGGTTCTTCCGCCTTCTTAACTCCGTTAAAAAGTTTATTTGTCCCACGCATGAGTGTAAATACAACAAATGCTATTATAACAAAATTTATTACACTTGTCAAAAAAGAACCATATAAAAATGTTGCGTCAAAAATGGTAAAATAAAGATAGTCAAGATTATAGTTTACAAAAATGCCGATAAAGGGAGAGATAAGATTGTCTGTTAAGGATGTAACCAAGCCTTGAAAAGATACGCCAATAATAACGCCGATTGCCATCGACATTATATTGCCGCGCAAAGCAAATTCTTTAAATTCATTCAAAAACTTTTTCATACTATGTCGCCTTTCGCAAATTTCTATATATTGATTTGGGCTTGTCCAATTCACAAGTGCCATTTTTAGTTTATCATCAATATTTTTAAATTGCAAGTTTTTTTCTCTCTTGAAATATATAAGTGCATCAAAGGATGATGATGTTTGTCCTTTGATGCACTTATAATTAAATGTACTACTTGCCCCAAACTTTGCTATGAGTTTTGTAAAGTCTTTCGCTGTGGTCTTTTATGGAGGCGAGCTCTTGTACTTTTGCAATGTCGAGCTTTAATGCCGAAGCAAGTTGTGTGCCGTAGTTTGCATCCGCCATATAACAGTGAGAGGTATGACGATATTTTATATTTTCGGTAACTGGGGCAATATCCGCCGCTGTATTTGCGATAAGCAAGGCTCTTTTATCGTCCGTTATAAGACGATAAAGGTCGCCTGGCTGATAGAATACATCATCACCTTCATAATATTTTGTATGATGGTCGATTGTGGTTTCTTCTTGATGAAAAGGCGGCCCTGCATATTGCGGCTGGTCTTGCCAGTCATCAAACGAATTTGGAAAGTAGCCTCTTGTAGAGCCGTAGTTGCCGTCAACACGCATAAGTCCGTCGCGATGATATGCGTGATAACCATTTTTTGGCATATTTACGGGAATTTGGTGGTGGTTTACACCTAATCGATGTCGAGCAGCATCTCCATAAGCAAACAAACGTCCTTGTAGCATTTTGTCAGGAGAAACCCCAATGCCTGGCACAAGTGCCGCAGGATTAAATGTCGATTGCTCAACATCTGCATAATAATTTTCTGGGTTGCGGTTAAGCTCTAAAATTCCAACAGGAATACGTGGAAATTCCTTCTGCGACCAAACCTTTGTAACATCAAAAGGATTATCTTTGTGATTATCCGCTTGTTTTTCGGTCATAATTTGGATTTCCATTGACCACTGCGGAAAGTCTTTGTTTTCAATGGCGTTGTATAAATCTCTTTGGGCGGACTCCCTGTCATGCGCAATAATTTCTGCCGCCTTTTCATTACTGTAATTTTTTATGCCTTGCAAGGTTTTGAAGTGAAATTTAACCCAAAAACGCTCGCCGTCTTTGTTCCAAAAAGAGAAAGTATGCGAGCCAAAGCCATGCATGTGGCGGTATCCTATGGGGATGCCTCGGTCACTCATTACAATAGTAATTTGGTGCAATGCCTCGGGCAACATAGTCCAAAAATCCCAATTATTCATAGGACTGCGCATATTTGTGCGCGGGTCTCGCTTCACTGCTTTATTAAGGTCAGGAAAATGTATTGGGTCGCGGATAAAAAACACGGGTGTATTATTACCTACAAGGTCAAAAATGCCTTGGTTCGTATAAAATTTTATTGCAAAACCTCGGATGTCTCTTTCGGCATCTGCGGCACCACGTTCTCCTGCTACTGTGGAAAAGCGCATGAATACGTCAGTTTCTTTGCCGATTTTGCCAAACATATCAGCACATGTGTATTTTGTAATATCGTGAGTTACAGTAAATTTGCCAAAAGCACCGCTGCCTTTTGCGTGCATTCTGCGCTCGGGTATAACTTCCCTTACAAAATGCGACAATTTTTCTTGAAACCACGCATCCTGCATAACTAGCGGACCACGAGGTCCTGCTGTAATGCTGTCTTGATGATTTGACACAGGCGCACCCGTAGCAAAGGTCAACTTCTTTTTATCATCACTCAAATATTTTCCCCCTCACTTAAATATTACCCAATATAGTGTACTTTTGATGCCACTAGCGGATGAGGATTGCCAGACCTTGCAGCATAGCCTACCGCTAAAACTATTGAAAATTCGTAGCCTGCCGGCCATTTTAATGTTTCTTTTATACTACCTGCTTCCTCACCTTCAAATAGGAGATACGGCGGGTCTACGATGCAGCTGCCCAGTCCCAAAGATGCAGCTGCCAAAGCCATGGTTTGCACGGCAATGCCGCAATCTACGTCAACCCATGTAGTGGAATAACTTTTTTTCAAAACAACAATCATTGCAGGTGCTCCATGAGTGCCAAATTTACCTACAAGCTCTTTGTCAGAAACGACAATAAAATGCCATGGTTGCTTATTTTGCCCTGATGGCGCAGCCAAGCCTGCTTTTGCTATTGCCTGTAGTTTTTCCATTTCGACTGTCTGGTCTGTGTACGCACGGCAAGAAAAACGGGTATGTATTGTATTTAACGTTTCGTTCATAAATTTATCCTCCTAAATTTCAATTATATTCATATAACTTGCTCAATTTGCTTAAAATAGTTTTCGAGCGGGGAAAATAATCCCCGCTCGAAAACTCTGTTACTTCACAGACATCTTGAACATCCAAACATGCTTCTCTAATGTATTTACAGTACCGATACACATATCAGCAGTAACTTCATCGCCAGCAGATTGGGCAATTTCAATGCCTTTTTTAAGCTCTTCTGCCATTATGGTGTAGTCTTTTATAAGCGTAGTGTAAATATCTTTTGGCGTTACTTCGCTGCCTTCTTCGCTAATTTTTGTAAGCTCTAAATACTTTTTCAAAGTAGCAACAGGTGCGCCGCCGATTGCAAGAAGTCTTTCTGCAAATTCGTCAAACAACTCAGTTGTTTCTTCATAAAGTTCTTGGAACTTCGCATGGTGCGGGTAAAAATCTGGACCCTCTACAAACCAGTGAAAACGGTGTAGCTTAATATACATCACCGCAAAGTCTGCAATACGCTCGTTTAAAAAATTGTGCAATGCCATAAATTATTCCTCCTTTGATTTTGTTGGATTTTACTTTACAATGTTTCATGGTTAAATTATACATTATAATTCCGACAAAAGCAATAGGGAATTTTGAAATTTTTAGATTTTTTTTCAAACTATTACCATAGGGGTTGAAAATTCATTTGGCGCATGGATATTTTTGTGCTTTAAACCAAGCCACCAAAGATTGCTTGCCCATAACTCAAATTCCAACATTTCTTTTGCGGATTGCGGAAGGTTATTAATGTCTTTAAGGTTTGTAACGACAGGCAAGCTAGACTTTTTGTGCAAAAGAGAAACAAGGTTCTGCTTTTGACGCTTAAAGCCAAGCACACGTATATATTGCGGCTGTTCAGACTTTTTTGTATTTAACAATACCTGTATAGCGGCACGTTTTAATGCAGCATGGGTCACATTCTTTGTTTTGGTGGCGTTAATTATATCTGATATATTGTAATAACTTTTTGCTGTTTTATCAAAAATAGTTTTAGTTTTTTTAGTAGCGAGGGCATAATGGAAGTAGGGGCTCAGGTTGTCTACAAAATTTATTGCTCCATGCAAATGCTCATGCTGTAAAATTTTGTAAGATGACAGTGGTACAAAATCAGCTATAATATCTATATTACCACCTAAAATCTCATTTCTCAGAGCTGATGCAGAAGCATAGGGAGGCACTAACTTTTTGCTGTGATGACTTGCACCCTTGCGAGCTATGGCATGAGGCGTAATGCCTGCACCTATTTTTTCAATGGCTTTAAGGTATTCGATGCCCAAAATATTATTAGGGCTTTTAATAATATCTTCAAAATTTTCGTTGTTAATCATAGCGGAAGAAATAGCTTTTGCACGAGCCTTTGGGAAATTGTCTCCCATTGATAGGTGATGTCTTAAAATCTGTTTAAACTCATCAGTTTCATTTGCGAGAAATTTTGCGATGTATTTAAGTGCAGAAATATCTGGATTCTCAGCACCAAAGCAAATATCAGTAACAATTCCGCTGGCATCCAAAATAGAAACTGCACCCTGAGCAAAACCTTCGGCTGAACTCATTGCAAAGTCAGCAGGAAGCTCAAGTACAAGGTCGGCACCGCTCAACAACGCCTGTTTTGTACGGGCAAATTTATTTATTACGGCGGGCTCTCCGCGCTGTACGAAGTTTCCGCTCAATATCACAATGACATTTTGAGAATTGCAAATATGGCGGGCAGCAGAAATCTGATATGCATGACCATTATGAAAAGGGTTGTATTCGGCAATAATGCCGCAGGTTTTATCCATAATCCGCTCCAAAAAAGATAATATAAAAACGTATATAAAACCATTATAAAATATTTTTAATAAAATTGCAAAAAAAATTGACATAGCTGGACAAATGGTGTATTATAGATTTGAACATGCTTTTTTAAGTGAAGGAGCTAGTAGTCATGGATTTAAAAGATTCGGAATTTCGGCAGATAAGAGATTATTTAAAAGAAAATTTTGGCATCTCGATGGCTGACGAGAAGCGCACCTTGGTCTATTCTCGTTTGCGCCCTTTGTTGCGGGAAAGGGGATTTGAAAGTTTTCAAGATTTTATTGATTATGTTAAGACCGACAAAACTGGTGAAGCATCAATTATAATGGCAAACCGTCTTACCACAAATCACACATTTTTTATGCGGGAGTCAGAACATTTTGATTTGTTGAAAAAAGAGGCTTTGCCGTGGGTGGTTGAAAATTTTGGCGCAGAAAAAGATTTGAGGATGTGGTGCTGTGCATCTTCCAGCGGGGAAGAACCGTATACCCTGCAAATGGTTGTTCAAGATTTTTTTGCAAACACAACGGGTTGGAACACAGAAATTTTAGCAACAGATATTTCTGAAAAGGTACTTTTGCAGGCCAGCTATGGGATATATTCTAACGAAAGTCTCGGTGTTATGCCGGAGGAATGGTTAAAAAAATATTTTTCCAAATACGATAACGACAATATGGTTGTAAAAGACGATATAAAGCGACTTATGACTTTTCGTAAATACAATTTAATGGAAGAAAAAATGCCGTTTAAACGAAAGTTTCATATAATTTTTTGTCGCAATGTTATGATATATTTTGACAATAACACACGAGAGCAAATGGCAAAACGTTTTTATAATGTTTTAGAGCCGGGCGGATGGCTATTTATAGGGCATTCAGAATCTCTTTCTAATTCAGATGTAGGGCTAAAATACATACAACCCGCAGTATATAGAAAGTAAAGCAAAAATGCGGAGTTGTTTAACATATATTTTATCAAACTCACAAATTATCAAAATAGAACAATGGAGGTTATTTATGGCTGATTTCGACAGAGAATCAATGCTAGAAATGTTTTCGTTTGAAATGAACCAGCTGGTAGACCAATTGGAGCAGACCATTATTGCAAGTGAATCTGGTTTTTCTAGCGACTTTATAAATGAAGTCTTTCGTATTATGCATACTATAAAAGGCTCTGCTGCAATGATGCTTTTTGATACCATTGCTACAGCGACTCATGCCGCAGAAGATTTATTCTTTTATTTGCGTGAAGAAAAGCCGATGAACGTTGATTATTCTGAGCTAACAGACCACGTTTTGGCTTGCATGGACTTTATCAAAGAAGAACTTGGAAAAATTGAACAAGGTCTTCCTGTAAACGGCGACCCCACAAAAGTTGAAAAAGCTATCACTGCTTTTTTAGCAGGGCTAAAAGGTACGCCAATTTTAGAGAATGTAGCATCTGAGGAAGCAAAGGCGGCTGCAGCTGCCGAGCTCGAATCACCTTTTGGCAGACATCGCTACCGTGCCAGAATCAGTTTTGATGAGAATGCGGAAATGGAAAATGTACGTGCTTTTGCAGTTGTTAATAATTTAACTCCGTACACAATGGGTTTGGTTTGTGAGCCAGAAGACCTTACAAACGAAGAAGCTATCCCAGTGATTCGTAAAAACGGCTTTGTAATTAATTTTACTTCCGATTACGATTATGGGACTGTTTTTGATGTTCTAAATAAGTCTGCATATTTACGTGATATTTTCTTGGAGGAATATACGAAAGAAAGCGAAGAAATGGAAGGGCTTAACAGCTATGATATTTTCTTGCGCTTTGAAGAAGGCGCACAAATGGAAAATGTACGCGCCTATACTGTTGTAAATTCCCTTAAGCCTTTTGCGGATTATATTTTGCACCAGCCAGCAGATTTGCTTAATGAGGATGCGGCGGCTGTTGTTGCGTACAAAGGTGTACACATCGACCTTGTAACACCGCAAAGTTACGATGAAATTTATGACTTGTTAATGCAAACCATATATCTTAAAGAACTTGTTGTTACACTGAAGTATCAAGCAAACACTGCCCTTAATGTACAAGGTGGTGCTGATGCAGTGAAAGATGCATCGGATATTGAGATGACTGCTTTGCAGCTTAATACAGGCGAAGTTCCTATTATTGATACTGTTGCTGCGGATGCAGTTGCAATGGCAGCTGTAGCAGGCGGCAACCAAGCAGCAAAACGCTCAACAGGACAAGCTGTTATTTCTGTAAATGTTTCCAAGTTAGACCAGCTTTTAAAGCTAATGGGTGAACTTGTTATTGTTGAGGCTATGGTTACTCAAAACCCTGAATTAGAAGGCTTGCAGCTTGAAAATTTCCATCGTGAGGTGCGCCAGCTTAAAAAGATTATAAAAGATGTTCAAGAAACTGTAATGACAATGCGCCTTGTTTCGTTAAGCGGCACATTCTTTAAGATGAATCGCATTGTTAGGGATATGTGTAAGGCATTAAACAAAGATTGTGCCCTTGACATCGTGGGTGAAAATACCGAAGTGGACAAGAATATCATTGAACACATCGGCGACCCGATAATGCATATTGTACGCAACAGCCTTGACCACGGCATAGAATCCCCAGAAAAACGCCGTGCGGCTGGAAAGTCGGAAAAAGGGCGGATTTTACTTGAAGCGCGCAATGCAGGCAGTGAAGTTTGGATTATAATTGAGGATGATGGTGCAGGGTTAAACAAAGACCGTATCATGGAAAAGGCACGCGCCAACGGACTTTTGAAGAAGCCGGAAAATGAGTATACTGACCGTGAAATCTTCCAATTCATATTTATGCCAGGTTTTTCAACAAATGAAGTAGTAACAAGTTACAGCGGTCGTGGCGTGGGTATGGATGTTGTAAATAAAAACCTTGAATTTGTTGGCGGCAGCGTTGTTGTTGATTCTACCCCAGGTCAGGGTTCTGTATTTACAATGAAAATCCCTCTTACCCTTGCTATTATTGAGGGCATGGTTATCAAAGTCGCCGGAGCAAAATACACTATACCGATTGTGTCTATTCGGGATTCTTTCCGTCCAAATCCAGACGATATATTTATGGACCCAGACGGCAATGAAATGATAACCGTACGCGGCGACCATTATAATGTTGTGCGCTTGCATGAATTTTATGGACTTGATGGTGAAGTTAAAGAAACAAAAGACGGCATTATGATGATTATTGAAAATGGCGACGATGCCGTTTGCCTATTTGTTGATGACCTTATCGGTGAACAGCAAGTGGTTGTTAAGTCCATTCCAAAATACATCAAAAAGATTCGTGGTGTATCTGGATGTACTCTTTTAGGCAATGGTGAAATAAGCCTTATCGCTGATGTTGCTGGATTTTTTGATAAATAGATGTAAGTAATTGCTAGTCCAGTATTTCCGTAGAATCGAGGAGGAATAGAGTATATGAGTATTAGTGTAGAAAGCGATTTTATGATGGAAGAACGTACTGCGGCGGATATTACCCGCAATTTGTATCTGTCTTTTGTTATCGAAGATGAGCAATACGCAGTGGAAATTAGCAGCATAAAGGAGATTATTGGAGTTGTCCCAATAACGGTTGTGCCGCAAACTGAAAAATACATTAAAGGAATTATCAATCTTCGTGGGGACATTATCCCAGTTATTGACATGCGCTTGCGCTTTATGAAGCCAGAAATAGAATATGACGACCAAACATGTATTGTAGTAGTTCTTTATGAAGACTATATTCTCGGCTTGATTGTTGACCGCATTATTGGCGTATATACTTTGGAGGATGGGATGATTTCCTCACCCCCAAATTCGAAGCTGAGCTATGCCAACCAATTTGTAAAAAATATTGGGCGCAAAGACGAAGGCATTATGCTTTTGCTTGATTTAGAGAAAATACTGTTTGTTTAAAAGGCGTGGACGGTCTTTGGTCGTCCACTTAAATATTGGAGGTTATTATGAAAATCCTTGTACTTAACTGCGGGTCTTCTTCACTAAAATATCAGTTGGTTGATATGCAAACCGAAATTGCCCTTGCAAAAGGATTGGTAGAGCGCATCGGAATAGAAAATTCCCGTATTGTCCATCAAAAAGGCGAAAGTGAAAAAATTACCACAACAACCGATATTCCAAATCATCAAGTCGCCGTGCAGCTTGCTATTGATGCCTTGCTCCATGCTGACTACGGTGTAATTTCGGATATAAAAGAAATTGGTGCAGTTGGTCACAGAGTTGTACACGGCGGCGAAAACTTTGCACAGGCTGTTATTGTTGATGAAGAAGTGAAAAAAGCTATTGCAGAATGTAGCTCTCTTGCACCCTTGCATAACCCAGCAAATCTTGTGGGAATTGAAGCCTGTGAAAAGATTTTGAATGTAAAACAAGTTGTTGTTTTTGACACAGCCTTTCATCAAACAATGCCGGAAAAAGCCTTCATGTACGCTCTTCCCTACGGGCTGTACGACAAATATAAGATACGCCGCTATGGCTTTCATGGTACAAGTCATAAATTTGTATCGGCACAGGCTGCTGCTCTTTTGGGCAAGCCAATTAGTGAGCTAAAACTTATTTCTTGCCATCTTGGCAATGGGGCGAGTGTTTGTGCTATAAATGCCGGTAAATGCGTGGATACCTCTATGGGTTTAACCCCGCTCGAAGGCTTGATTATGGGCACACGTTCAGGCGACATGGACCCAGCCGCTGTTACTTTTGTTATGGAAAAAGAGAAACTTTCGCCATCAAGCATGGATGATTTGATGAACAAAACCAGCGGTGTTTTGGGTATATCTGGAGTTTCCAGCGATTTCAGAGATTTGGAAGAAGCTGCAAATGACGGAAATGAACGTGCAAAACTTGCACTTGATATGTATGCATATCGTGTTGCAAAATATATTGGTGCATATACAGCAGCTATGAATGGTGTAGACGCTATCATATTCACTGCTGGTGTTGGCGAAAACGACGCTGGCACTCGCAAAGCAATTTGTAGCTACTTGGGCTATCTTGGCGTTAGCATTGATGACGACAAGAACAAAAAGCGGGGGATAGAAATCATCATTTCCAACGATGACGCTAAAACCAAAGTTTGTGTTATTCCTACTAATGAGGAATTGACAATTTCAAGAGAAACTTTGGAGCTAGTAAAATAGAATATATTGACAGGGCGATTGCGAGTTGTTGGCAGTCGCCCCCTACATTATTTAAAAAAGGTATTGACAAGCTGGTAAATATATGATATTCTGCGGGGAGTGCAAACATAAGATGTACGACATTAGAAAGATTGGCAAAAAAGGAATTGCTGTGCGTGAGGAATTAGATTTACTTCTTCCGCCTGAGTTTGGGGCAGGAGAGAGAACGCTGGTTTCCTTTGTTGGCAAACTAACGAATGTGGCTGTTGGCAGCTATATTCTTGAAGGTGAAGCGAGAAGCACTTTCGCAACTCTTTGTAGCCGTTGCCTTAAGCCTTGCGAAAATTCCGTAGAGTTTTCTATTGCAGAAAATTTTGTGGAATCGGGGGTGGCAGAGCCACCCGATTATTGCGATATTGTGTTTGATGATGAAGTCATACGCATAATGACCGCAATACATCGAAACTTGCTTGCCAATATCCCGTATCATTTTCTTTGCAGCGAAAATTGTGCTGGGCTTTGTCAACATTGTGGCGTAGATTTAAACCACAATACTTGTGATTGCAACGATATGCCAACAGGTGTTTTTGCGGAGTTGTTGGCAGAAATAAAAACAGGAGGTGTTAATCAATGATAGGTCCAAAAAATAAAAGCTCGAAAGGTCGCCGTAACAAAAGACGTGCTCAGAGCTTTAAAATAGCAAAGGCAACTTTGGCTGTATGCCCGTCATGCAGCGAATATAAATTACCGCATACAATTTGCAAGGCTTGCGGCAACTACAAAAAAGTTGAGTACATTAAAAAGGACTAATTTATGAACAGAGAAATTGTTGTCGCTGTTGACGCTATGGGAGCAGATGCAGGAGCAGAAGTAGCAGTTTTGGGAGCGGTGCAAGCGTTGCATAATTCCAAAGTTGACCGTATTCTTTTGGTTGGAAATGATAGTCAAATTGCTCCTTTGCTCGGCGTTCAAAAATACGACAAATCCCGCATAGAAGTTGTGGATGCAAAAGAAGTGATAACCCCTGACGAAGCTCCTGTTGCTGCCATCAAAGCAAAAAAAGATTCCTCTATGGTGGTTGGTCTTGGGCTTTTGAAGCAGGGAAGAGCGTCCGCTTTTGTTTCTGCGGGTTCTACGGGAGCTTTGCTTACTGGTGCAACAACAATCGTTGGACGCATTAAGGGCATAAAGCGTCCTGCTCTTGGTGTATTACTGCCTAATACAACCAGCGGGTACACTTTTTTAATAGATGCTGGTGCAAATGTAGATGTAAGGCCAGAATACCTTGTGCAATTTGCTCAAATGGGCTCGGTTTATATGGAACACATTATGGGAATTGGCAATCCAAAGGTTGGGCTTGTTAATGTTGGTGCCGAAAAGGAAAAAGGCAATGCTTTAACGAAAGCCGCTTACGAACTTTTAGAAACCAGCAATGTCAATTTCGTTGGAAATTTGGAAGCTCGTGAGCTTCCTGCTGGTGAGTGTCATGTGGCTGTATGTGATGGGTTTGTAGGCAATGTTGTACTAAAATACGCAGAAGGCATTGCAAAAGGCTTTTTTAGCATGTTAAAACAGGAGCTTTTAGCAAAATTTTCTACAAAAATTGGTGCTGCTCTTGCAAAGCCTGCCTTCAAAAATATTCGTGATAGCTTTGATTATGCAGAGGTTGGCGGAGCGGCTTTTATTGGGCTTAACGGGCTTGTTATAAAAGCACATGGAAGCTCTAATGCAAAGGCTATTATGAACTCCATTAAACAGTGTGAAAGATTTATCCAAGCTGACGTGGTTGGCAAAATAAAAAATGTTATTGATAGAGGGGATGACGAGAATGGTATTTGAAAAAATTAGAGAAATTACAGCAGAGCATCTTGGCAAAGAGGAAAGTGAAATTACACTTGACACACACTTTACAGACGATTTGGGCGCAGATTCTTTGGACTTGTTTCAAATTATTTCTGAACTTGAAGATGCATTTGATGTAGAGTTTGCGCAAGAAGACGGCGCATCTATTGCTACTGTGGGTGATGCTGTTAAATATATTGAGGGCTTGAAAAAATAACATGAGTTTTGAAAAGATTATAGGATACAAATTTAGCAATGTGAGCCTACTTGATAATGCATTGATACACACATCCTACGTAAACGAAAATAAAACAACCCCCAAAGTTTCTAATGAAAGATTAGAATTTCTTGGGGATGCTGTGCTTGAGCTTGTCACAAGTTACTATATTTTTGAGAACTTCCCCGAGCTTTCAGAGGGTGAGATGACAAAATTGCGTGCCGGCGTTGTTTGCGAGCCTTCTCTTGCTGACTGCGCCCGCAAAATTAACCTTGGCGAATATATAAAAATGGGCAAAGGTGAAATTGCAAACGGCGGCGCAAGGCGGGATTCGGTTTTAAGTGATGCATACGAAGCCGTTATAGGCGCAATTTATTTGGATGGCGGCTATAATTCGGCTCGTGATTTTATTTTGACCGCACTTAAAGAAGACATACATTCTCAAAAAGGATTGCGATGGATTGCTGATTGCAAAACCCACTTGCAGGAACAATTACAAAAGAACAGCCAAGCCCCCATCGAATATTATGTAGTCAAAGAAGAAGGGCCAGAGCATGAGAAAATATTTACAGTAGAACTTGCTCACGAAGGCAAAGTGATGGCGCAAGGCAGCGGGCGCAACAAAAAAGAAGCAGAACAAAATGCTGCCCGTTCTGCTATCGAAAAATTTGAGCTTTATTAGCAGACTTTTACGAAATGGATACGTATGTAGTAATAACAAAAGGGAGTAGCGGGGGAACATTCCCTTGCTGTATTCGTCATTACGGCCTGATGTAGGCTCGGATACAGCACTTCACAACGGTGATGTCGCAAGACTTTTGGCTTGAAAGAGCTAATTGTCTTGCGCATTTTTATTTTTAGAAAGGAGATGCGAATGATGCAAAAAAGTAAGGAAAGGTTAAAAGGTGCAATTTTCGGTGGATTGTTGGTAGCCTTGCTAATGGTGCCTATATTGATTTTGGCACGTGTTTGGTCAGGGAATGATGAGGAAAACTCAGGCGATAACCCCGACCCACAAGTTTATACAGAGCCTTATGAAATTGCAGAAACAGAAACGCAGCCAGAAATAACCACCATAACCGAAGAGCAAACTGCACAACCAACAACAACCACTCTAACCGCTGAACAAACCACACAACCAATAGCAACTACCCCGACCGAAGAGCAAACCACACAACCAAGCACAACAATACAAACCACACAACCAATAGCAACTACCCCGACCGAAGAGCAAACTACACAACCAAGCACAACAATACAAACCACACAACCAACAACTACACAACCAACAACAACTTCTGGATGGGGTCACGTTGTTCCCCGCCAGCCAGCAAGAAGTGGCGGACCACAAAACCCGCCAATAACAGCTCAAAATGCAGTAGAACTTGCTTACAATCACTTGATAGAAAATGGTGTTTCTAATATCCGATTTGACTATGTTTACATGGATTTAGAGCGTGGCATTTGGGTTTGGAGCGTAGAGTTTGATGGAAATGGGCGCAGCTACGAGTTCTATATTGATGTTAACACAGGTGCGTTTGTGCAATCCCCCCAACTAACAACAAATCAATCAACATCACCGCCTGTTATGACTAGTGCAACCACCGTTGCCGTTGATAGCGGACAAAGCAACAATCAAAACAACCGTCCGCAAAACCCTAATATAACGCGAGAAAGAGCAATCGAAATTGCATATGCTCATTTGGCAAGCCAAGGTATAAACGCAACTTTTCGCTCTGATTCCGGCATAAGTTGGGAGCGTGGACAATGGGTTTGGGAGCTTTTGTTCCGAACACAAGGCGAAAGAATGCCGTTTATTGAATTTTACATAAATGTTGACAATGGCAGTATAGTAAAAATGGAATGGGATGACTAGGAGGTAGGAAATTATGGATAATGGACCAAGACCAGTTGCAGACGGCACGCCAAAAAAGAGCATGAAAAAGACGATTTTGACTGTGCTTGCGACCGTAATGATTTTAGCCATAGGTTTTATTGCCTTTATTTTTTGGCCCGGAAGCGTAAGCCGAGATGAGGCGAGAGAAATTGCCATAGAATATGTTTTTGATATGTATCACGGCGACATACCAAATAAACGAGCAAATCGACCAGATGTAGATTTTGAGCGTTTCCGCCGTGTGTGGAGCGTAGAAGTGTATAGCGATGCTGGTTTTATATATGAAGTTTTTGTTAGCCGCTTTACAGGTGAGGTCGTTCGTGTGGAATTTGATAGATGGGATTAATGCTAGTTCTGATTAACAAACCCGTTGCTATTGTGCAACGGGTTTGTTTTTGTAAACTAGCCAGCAGGCTATTGCGGTGGCAACACCGATTGCGACAGCGAGATGGGTAGCAAATTGAAATTGCCAAACTGTAAAGAGAGATTCAAGAAGATGGTCTTCAAAAATCATATTGGCGGCAATATACCCAAGATAGCCCGTGCAAATGGCGAAGATAATTTTGTGGCGGTTAATGAGTTTGATAATAACCTCAGAGCCTATTAATAAAACAGGGACAGAAAGAGCAATGCCAACAAAAGCCATTATTAATCCTTGAGCGGTTATGCTGCCCGAGGGTTCGGCAACAATAGCAAGTACGGCAATTACATTATCCAAAGACATAGAAATGTCGGCGGCTATTATAATAAGCATCGCCCGCCAAAAGCCGCCTTTGTGGCTTTTTTTGCTATGACCTTCACTGCCTTTAAACATCCCATAGATTACGTAAATTAGCATTGCGCCGCCAATGAGGCGTATGTGAAGCCATGTTATATTAAATAAAAAGCCAATTAAAATCATAAAAATTATTTTAAGACCAAGAGAAAGCCATATTCCCCAAAGGCGGGCAGTATTAGCTTCTTTTGGGTCAAGATGGCGGCTGGCAAGAGCAATAACACCTACATTGTCTAGGGAAACAATTAGATTTATTAAAATGACTTGTATAAGCTGTGACATATATGACCTCCCTTGATATACAAATAATGCTTGCCCCTAGAAAAGAATATGCACAGATTCGAATAAATATATCTTGAAATCAGACAGCAAATGATGTATAATTTGACAATGAGGCGAATTATTCACGTGGATATGGATGCATTTTTTGCGGCGGTGGAGGTGAGGGACGACCCAAGCCTTGCTGGCAAGCCACTTATTATAGGGGCTTTGCCTGGTGAGCGTGGCGTGGTTTCTACCTGCTCTTATGAAGCCCGAAAATACGGCGTGCGCTCTGCAATGCCCATAAGCCAAGCATATCGTCTTTGTCCTAATGGCATTTATATGTATGGGAATTTCCATAAATACATCCGAGCTTCACGTGAGGTTGCTAAAATTTGGGAAGATTACACTGACTTACTACAGCAACTTTCTATTGACGAGGCATTTTTAGATGTTACGGGCAGTCAACATCTCTTTGGAGGTGCTTTGGAAATTGCCAAACAAATAAAAGCACGGACTCTTGCTGATGTTGGGCTTACATGCTCTGTTGGCATAGGATACAACAAAACATCTGCAAAAATTGCCAGCGAAGAAAGAAAGCCAGATGGGTTGTTTGAAATTCTTGATACAAAGCAGTGGCATAAATTAGTGCAAGGGCGTGGTGTGCGAACTATTTATGGCGTTGGTGCGCAAACAGCGGCAAAATTAGAACATCACGGTATTAAAACCGTAGGCGATATTTTGAACTACGCTATACGAGTTGAACAAATTTTTGGCAAATACGGCAAGGAAATTGTTCAGTTGGCAAAAGGCATTGACGAAAGGCAGGTAAAATGCAGTGCTCCTGCAAAATCTATTGGCAAAGAGCACACTTTTCAAAATGATATTGCTAATTTTGATATTTTGAGGGACACCATGATACTCATTGCCAAAAAATTGGCTTATAA
>Ga0123352_10002727_pt1 | contig 24956 bp, 10 predicted proteins | sample TergutLab28metaG_FD_89700 | JGI IMG/M metagenome (GOLD analysis project Ga0123352, IMG submission 89700) | Labiotermes labralis P1 segment gut microbial communities from Petit-Saut dam, French Guiana - Lab288 P1 | ecosystem: Host-associated > Arthropoda: Insects > Digestive system > Gut ...
ACTTAAGCTTGACAGTTAAACACACTCAGGCTGCGTGTGCACGCAACACGCGTACAGAACAAAGTACGTACAAATTAACGTGGCCCACCAAGACATAACCCTGACTTAACAAACAGTTGTGGACCCATATTTGTGGCGGCAGGCTCATGCCGAACCCCTGTGGGAGGTTGAACATCGGCGAACGTCGGGAACGATAGAGAGTTAAGAACACCGAGCAAAATTTGAAATGAAGAAACGCCAAACTAACCTTTCACCAGGCGACCATTCCCGAGCGCTGCGTTCGTCTCCTCAATGACAAAATCTAGATGATGGAGCCTCCTGCTCCAGTCCGGTGCTTCAGATGAGAACCCCAAAGGGGAAGACGAAACAAGAAATAATGACTAACGCTAAAATTACAACTCATAACCAAAATTTAGAGCGACGCCCTCACCTTTCACTTGTACGTCGAGTGGTCATTGACCTGGATGATAACCGTGAAGAAGAGGGAAGGAGGGAAGAAACGGTTTCTGAGCTCGCCGGAAGGCAAGGTCACGTTTTGACATTGAACCGGACGGTTCAACACAAATAGACTCATACAGATGGCACAAAAATATATGCACACACACACAACCGTATACAATAAGACACACAAAATTAAACACACACACACAAATAGACACACATAATTGGACATACCCACACATAAATATACTTATAGATAGAAATTTGGAATCACAATTAGACAGACCTAATTAGACAAATATGTTGCTTGTGAAATGACGCTAATACTGCGCTAGTTTTCACATGTGTACTACATTTAATTTTAACAGCTAAATGAATACGGTTTCTGTGGCTTCCAGAATTTAGACAAAAGCCTCGTTTTTTTTGTAGTACAATGTAACCTTGCTGTCAGTTTGTAGTATTTGACATTGTAAAATATTCTAGTTCTGAGACTGGTTTACACTGCTGGAAAAAAAGTACGGATGCCTCGATCTCAGAGAAAGGAATGTGGCTGAACTACACAATATGAACCGTTGCCAGACCGGTCTTTGATGCCATATTATTCGTGCAACTGCTTACAGAAAATGCTGGCAAATTTTTTCTGTCTAAAACCTGTATGAAGATCTGCAAATTATTTGGCATTTATTATGTTTTCAACTCTCCAAAAATTAAGATTTCACTTTTCAACATATTTTGTATGATTAAAATTATGGTTATGTGAATACAGTATCTTTAAGTTTTTGGGCAGCAGGGAACGAAGGAAATTCCAAACATTCTTTGGTTTACGATTGTTTTCAGAGATAATAGCACTAACATATTTATATTTACAAAAAATAAGAATAGAGAATAACTGACATTAACGACGTATCCTTTTGGTCTGTCGATGGTATTTTGTTGTGTAGCACAACTTTTCATCATCCAGCAATGATCACCTAAAATGACAGTGCCCCTTTTCGCTTTGTATCTGTGCTCCATCACCGAAATATCTTGATGGAAGCGCTCCACATGTCCGTCACTCAAGGCAACAAAATTTAATGGAAAGAAATACAGGTGTGATAATAAAAAGTGCATTTTCAGCGACATGTTGCACCTCAAGTGTTCATACGAATCCATCAGATCTTTTACAAGTTATCTGACATTTTCAGGTTTGAAATTTCCAAGAAAACAATTCGAAACCTTTTCAAAAGTTTGTCATGCTGCTTTCTCCTAGTCACTTAACATTGCTTCAAACTGCTGGTAATTTAAAAGTTTGTCTGATTTGAGGACCAACAAAAACATCTGCTTTTATTTTCTCATAAGTGAGCCTGACGGAACTTTTACACGTAAATACGTAAATGTTGGTCCCTTCTCAATCGAAACCTTTATAAAATTCTCCATAAGACACAATGAAATATGTATTGGTGAAGGGAAAATTTTGCTTGTCTTTATCAAAGGCTTATGTATAACATTTTTCATTCCAGGTGTTAAGGATTGTCTGTGGGGACAATGTTTCCTAGAATAGTGGGTACCTCTGGCGCGACTATCCCACTCACACACGAAACAAGATTATTTGGTTTAAACGGCTTGCACTCTTAATAAACCGGCGATTACTTTAAAATCACCACATATCTCCCACTGGTTCTTTTGCAGGCTACTGCAACCAGGATGTTCTTCATAGTTGTATACGTTTCTTTTGTGTTAGGAACATATGACACAGGAATGGAAATCAAATTATTTCCATTGTGTAAGAAGACTGCATTAAGACTTCCCTTTGAAGCACCAATGAATAGTCCCCACTGCTAAGGGCTGTGTCTCATATGAATTGCATCCGTCAGATTATCAATGTCTTTGCAGTAGGTGATAAACCTACGATTTTAAAAAATTCCTTGAATTCTTGTTTTGTGGTGCGAAATTTCACTTCACGCAGTGCTGCAGTAAATTCCACTGATGTAAACATAAAGCCAAATAATTCTGCTTTATTTTTGGCAGTTCGAAACCCCTTTACATGTCATTGAGCTCAACTTCTGTGATCTTATGCTAGGACGAGACTGTGCATGGCAAGAAGTCTGCATCTCTTGAAGCTGATGGCTGCTGTTCTTCGCTGTTTGAAGAAACACTGTCTTCGTCATCAGACTACATAGCAAAATTTGTCGGGAAGGAAAGTAGGTCCATCGTCATGATTGTTTCTTCATTCACATAGGATTTTCAATAGGGAGCACCATGCAGAAATAACATTCACTACTGTGATTGGTAGGCACCCTCCAACCCATGGACACTCCAAACAGTATACAAGGTCTATTTCCATTCACCCACGCATTGAGTTTGAATGAACACGTAGTGTAGCACACGTGTGGTGATCATTATTTTTCTGGTCCCCTACCTTACAGCAGAAATACAAGAAATGTGCCTTTTTTACAGTTGGAGCGATGGAACACTTCCTTGAGGCAAATGTCACTTCTCCGCAAATAAAGAAAAAATTATCTCCGTTATTTACGCACTTCCGGCACTTTTTTATAAATATAATTCACAAGCTATGACAGTACAATGCCAGATGCAAATATCATGACACACGTCTCATGAAAGAAACTGGGGACACCATCTAAAATACGAGAGCTTTCGCACAACACTTAATAAATAACGAAGAGTTTTGCCAGGCAACAATTTTATTGATCACAAGGAGAAACACTGCAGCGAAAATATCCCAAAACGGGATTTCATCTTAGTATGAGCCATACGGCGCCCGCTTAGAGTGTTGCCAAAGTTTGAAGACGGTGAGCTAATAATTAGTTTTAAAAAAGTGAATTTCACGCCATAACTGTAACTCGAAAACTAGAACTAAACTGAAAATTTGTATGTCTTTTCGAAATCAGTGGCCTCAAATTAGTAATTTACATCCAGTCCCTTTCCAATAACACTTTGCGTGTTACACTGTGTTATTCGACGTTCCCTGCCAAACTTTTCACAAGCGGTTGTAGCCTGTATTTGAACTGCGACCTTCACACACAGTATGTACCTACACTGTGCCTGTATTCAGTCTCTGTATCAATTGTTAATTTGTAGGTAAGTATTGTGGAACTGTGAGATGGATGTGCAGTGTAGGTGGCCAAGTTTCCTAGTGACATCTCGTGTTGATGTGCGGTACTACGTCGATATGAGTGTCTTGCAGACACAACTTACAAATTATGTTCAAAAGAAATAGACAGTTTGAATTTGTCAAATTTTCGTGGCAACACACTTCGAATTTGTATATAGTTTAAACAGGTTTTTTTAGCAACTTCCTACGTAAAACTGTTATATATAATAACATTCATTCCTTCATATCGCTCTATATTTCTTAGAATTAGTCAAGTAGTTTGCATGTTTCAAAGAGTTGTTTCGATTGATATCGATATGAACAACAAACGTCAAAACTGTTCCTTATTGTAGGATGCTTCTACTAGGTGTCACTGGAGTGCAGTACTATTTGATTTAGGCATTTCTTCACGCGAAACTGAATTGTATTCGGCATTGCGGGGACGAAGGAATGGGTGAATTGAAAAGGTGGTTTGAAAGGGACGAAACGAAGATATTTACAGTTGTTTTTCCGGTTATGTTCAAGGTTTTAGACCAGGTTTTATTGAAAAGAAATACAGAAGATCTCTGGTCATTTCTATACTATAAGATATTAGGACTGATATTCTGCTATAGTGTGTTACAGATTGGGTTATCAAAGTGTTGGTTGAGACTAATTAAATGTTAGTAATGTTACATTTGTTAATAAATAATTTTGTGTCAATGAAATATTTGTAGTTCACATAATTAATTGTGGAATTCGTTACAATTTAAATTTCTCCCCATAATTAAGGCGATAAAACAAGGAAACAAAATATGGTAGAGAAGGAAATAAAATGGTTAATTTTAAATTTTGGAAAGGCATGATAAGAGGAAAATATAAATCGAAACGTTACAGCGTCTCAGCGTGATTCGGGTCATGTAATGAAGACAATAATCATCAGAATTTCTTTAAAAAGTGGGATTTATTGGGTAGGTGGGAAACAACAGGAGTTTTAAAAAAATCATTCGCGAAAGAGAAAATTAATGGGTTCAGTTCCTTCTTCTGGTTGTAACCGTTTCTGTTAAATTATTGTCGATTTTCATTCAAAAGACCAATTTTCCAGTACTCCATAATTTCACATATAACGGCTTTTGTATTAAGTCTATAAGGAGGTGCGCTCTTCTGTGCTACAACGTGACTCAAAGACACGGTCACTGTTATGTTAGTAGGACAAAATGCCTAACATTCATGAAATGACATTCATAACACCTACAAAAGAAAAAAATCAAAACTACTGACAGTATTCGAACCCACAATCGCAATAAGCCAATGGCCGTGGACCAACGCCTTAGAACGAGGGACCACTGGGATCGGCAATGGTGTTTGTTAAAGATCACAAATATTGCTTTCCGCTAATTACGCACTGTCCTACATTCCGTGTTACGTTCATATACTCTCAGTAGAGAGGTGTTCTGAAATATTACAACAACTTATTGTGACATATTAAATAAATTAAAGCCTTTTACGAAAAATAACTTCTTAATTTTTCACTTTTTGTATAATTTCTCTCTCGTTTTTCCTTTACCTTGCCGTGTTATAAAAGACCATTGTGACGTCTCTTTCGTACATAATAAAATTTGTTACCCAACTGGTTTCCTCTATCAAGCAACAAAACACCCGATTTACTAGTACAGATTAACTTTTATTTACAAATTTTTCAAATACGTTTATGGGTGTAAAGCAATTGACATACATATAATTTGCAAACATTTATTAGTTCTGTATAACTTTTAACGTAAAATAATTCCTGGTATCAATACCTCATGCTTCAAATTCACTGCTTTCGAAACCGCATGGATCAATAATGACAAAATTAATGTATATCAGTTTTAGATCCACAAGGTCTCCATCATTGCAAGATGACTATCGTCAGAGCGAGTCTCAGTCCAACTTCAGTCACTTCACTATCACCTACTAGGCAGGAGCTGACGAAAACCAGATAGTGGCGCCTCCACCTCTCTGCAGAAACACACTGATCTACGCCCTCACGATTTTGCGCGCACTCCTGGATTGTAGCTTAAGTTAAGTTTGACTAATGTTACCTAAATTTAAAGCCCTGGGATTTTTGGAATCTATCCTTATATACAAGTCTTGTGACTCTGTGTTTTTAGACTGAAAGTGTAAGGAAAATTTGACTTACTTTCTAATAAAGTCAAGCAGCGTCGTCCAGACTAACCCTGCGTCTTTACTGTTCATTCCAGCGCAAGTCCCTAGCAGATTTGATGGTCTCTTTGAATCACAGAATCCCCTTGTTATATTCAGTAACACGTTTGTTTATCTCCACATCTTGACACAAAGCTATTTGTCGTTTGAGATTCCTTTGGCTTTGTTGTTTATTCTGGGAGTTTGTACACGTAATTGTTGAAATGTAAATTGTTTGGGCTTCAGATTCAAATTGGTACCGCTTTCAGATTAATTTGCTATGCAGTCAATAAGCTTACAGAATTGAGGACAATAATTTGTATAGTCAGATTATTTACAAATTTAAGTAAAACAATTAATTACTTGCATAATTCAATAAAGAGCTGCACAATTATTTAAACAAACTTCATTATTTAAGTGGCTGTGAAGTAACAGAAGTGGCGTAAAATTTTAACTTTGCACATTCTTTAATCTCCGAAATGATATTTGTGGTTGTTTAACTCCACGACCTAGCCAATTTACACCGACAAAGAAATTCGATTCCCCTTTTTACTGGAGGTGCAGGGTTTTCCGATGCGCTCAGTTCGGTACAGAAATTCTAATCTCTACTGGGTACACATACCGTCATGTTAACCTTTTTAAATTAAGTAAGGCTTAATAGATACTGCAGGATTATGCAAAAGAAAAAATCACCACATTCAAGAGGTAATTGTCTCTAATTACTGCTGTATTTCAGAATAATATATTCACAGAATGTGCCTAACAACAAAACATATGTCTGCATAGAATGTTATCAAAACCTCAGGCAGCAAATTCCTGATATATGAAAATTAAGCAGTGGGCAAGTACAAAATTATTCAAATATTTTGGAATAATATGAAATTAAAAATTTCGCCCCCAAACCATTCATGTTACTTTCAATAATTTAACATAAATTTAAGGCTGCTCAACATATCGACTTGCAGCATAGAAGACCACTTGAGCACTTGTATTATTGAGCGTGGAATTAGTACGAAGAGCGATTATTGCGTCCTCCACCTAGCTTAGATTTCTTCTGAGAAATTTATCAGCATACAGTGACTTCGAAATTAATGACGCATTTCCGAAGAAGGAATATTTTATTGTGGATAGGCTTAGTGTACAAACCCTGTACTTTTCTCGCTACATAAGTCTAATCTTCTCAAGCACACATCATAACCGTGCTGTGGCAATAAACATGTCGAGAATTACAGTGGCTTTGCAAATTTCGCTCTGTTACCGCCAACAGCAACGCGAAAAAAAGAACAGTAAAATAACTTCGGTCTGGAAAGGATATGTTGTCAAACACAACTATGTCAATTTAGATGTTTTAATGATTTGTCTATTATAGTCATTAAAATATCTTAATTGATACAGTTGTTTTTAAGTACATATCCTTTCCAGTTTTCACAAACACAACGGGGATTACACACTTCCGAGCAATTCGGTCAAACAGAACTCAATTTCATAAATTGCACAATGCGCTATTACATGTTCCGACTCGTAAGAAATCGTCATTAGGCTATTCTAAAAAACATATGGAACACATCAGTTCTTTAGTTTTTCCGTAACCCTTCAATATTTGAGGGTTTTATTTAGTTTTTATGAATTGCCTGATTATGATTCCTAAGGAATCGAAACATGTAGCAGAGTACAGTGCCACTTGTTGAAATGAGTATGACTGAAGTGTTAAATTGTTATTTTAATGTTTCCTACAGAGTGGGATGCCTCGTAAAACATTCTGAAGACTGAATGACGTATAATGATCCAAACATATTTTATGAACTGATCACGCTCCATATTGCACAGCTGTTTCTTACAAGCTAAATATTTTAATTATTCTGCAGAAAATTTTTCGATAGGAAATTTCCAACAAGACAGATGATGTACACAGAAAATAATACTGAGACACCTTCGCGGAAAATTGTGTACCTTGGAAAAGAAATAAATGTGGAATGTAGTTTTTTGTAGCCGTAATTTTCCGGCATGCGAAACACGTGCGCAGTAATTTATGGTAATCTGTAGCCTATCGTACTCTTCTATATGTGTTTCACCTTAACTCATAAACGGCTCAATTTTTTGAAACAAGTTATTAAGCATAAAATATGTGTTGAGATTTTCTTTACTAGTTTTTTTTAAATGTTTCTCATTCTTTTAAGAAATCGGAGAACTATTTTCGTAAATATACATTGTTTTAAACAAATATTTCGACTTTTCTTTTAATGTTTTAAATTAACTGAATTGTTTTAAAAAATTTTCTCAAATCCTCTAAATTTAAATATAATGCAAATTCTTCTTTCGGTAGACGAATAGTTCCACGCGGACGGAGCGACATGACAAAGCTAATAGTCGCTTATCACATTTTGGAATACGCCTAAGTACAAGTCGAGGTTCAGGACCATTTCCTACAGAGCCCTTTCAGACACACTCCTTATTGGCAGTACAATTTTCTCTAAGGCTGTGATGTATAGGCAGATACCCGTAAATAAAAAATTATTTAAACCTTTTACTTTGACGTCTAAATGTCTATGTGGTATTAATTTGGAATAATTTAAAAAAATTTATCTCTTTCATCCACAATTTTTGTTTATTGATTTTCCATATATTTAAAGTAGGAATGAAGTTTTGATATCCGACTTTGCTTTTATTGGAGGACGTCCGATTTCTTAGCATGTTGTTTCTTGAAACCACTGTTTTGCTTTCACATTATGCCTTATTACGACAGCTTGTCCTGCAGCTACAGCTGTCTTATGTCTTATTGATAAGTAAATCACTCAACGGAACGGTTTCTTTCAGAATATGCTCTTAATGGTAACAGAACTTTAGATATTTGCAAAAGGAACGTTTTCGATATTGTTACTGCTCCAGAAATTAACTGTAACAGAAAATAATGTAGGCAGCATCCAGCTTCTGTTACTTGGGACAGCTACACATGAGTGTAATAGATGCAAATATATACAGAAAAATTCTCGTTGATTGTTGCCTCCTATTTTGTAAAATTTATGTAATTTTTGCTATATTGTTTTTTGTGACGAAATAAAATTGTTACTAATAACCAATGATATGTTCGTAATTCAATGATTTTAGTAAATTTGTGTAAAATGTTACTGTTTGAAAAACAACCTGATATTTGTAGAACATTTAAGAGCTTCAATATATCTGCACTTGTTTCGTACAGGATTTCCCAGATCTACTTTTCCGCTCTTCAATTTTTAAACTAAACCGCTTGTATTTGGAATCAAAATTACAACTCTTTTCCCTAACATTTTATGATTAAAATAAATGTTCTCTATTGGTCTTTTTAGTTGGTTGGAAATCCATAAACCTGAATACGTTCTTTGTGAGTCAATTTATTCTTGTAACCTAATTGACGGCCCTAATATTAAATTTCCATTCATAAATCTAGAGAAAAGTCTTTACTTATTGCTTATGAGAGAAGTGCTTTGTCTTATTTTTTACATTTCCTGTACCCATGGTCCAAATTTATGTCTTGTTAGAAGAAACAACCGTGTTTGCTCCTAAGAAAACGCTTTCTACTTGTTTCCAGTAGAACGAAATGTTATTGCGTTGCGATCGTGAGATTTAAAAAGTTTTTCTAGGACACCCGAAATAAAAATAATCAATACTATAATAAATGTCATTAAATTATGTAAACGAAATAGAATACTCTTTGCGCACTGGATTGTGAAGGCAGAATTATAGTTGAGGATCGTTTGGTGTGAGAGAGTAAGTGTGTGTGTTGAACAATTGTAGTTCTAAAATGAAGGACTGACACAAAAGAACATTCAGAATTTACAGAAGTTTGTTTTAAAGGGTCATCAAATAAGAAAAGGGAAATGCAATTCCTAAATTAATAGAATTTTAGAATTATAGGAAGAAAACGAGTTCCCTTGACAGTCGCTGGAAAATATAACTGTCGTGACTGGAAGTGAAATAACAGCAGCACAAAATTAAGCACTTTAAACAAAATATCGTGCAAGTCTATAAAACTACTGGATTTCACTAAACATGAACATGTTTAATTTACATTCTAGGAATACCGTTATCGTTCACCCGCTTGTTGGATATTGAAGCTTCAACCTCTATCACCTGCAACCTGCCTTCCCTCTACCTTAGTTGTGCTTGTGTCTAAGTGCTTTATGCTTTTTGTTAGCGTTTTGTGCAATCGCTTTTTAAGCAAAAGAAATTGAAGTAAATATTGGTTGGGTTGAGACATAATTTTATTATGATGGTGGTTACACATCACTACGTCACCCACAACTCGCCAGGCAGTTCACTTGCCAGTTGCCAGCCAGTGAACTAGCCATGTTTATAAAGCGCAGCAATGAAAATGTTTGGTAATCTTTATCCAGCTCCTTCGACATCACTAAGATGAATTGTAGTTCTCTATCACAATATATTTAAAAGCGGTGTTACCTACACAGACCCAGTTTACATGTGGGTTAGTAAAATAACCAAGGAGAAATATGTTCAAATTGATTCAAATTCAATTGTTCGAATTGAGACGCCATTGAATTTTTTCATTTTTATAATTAGACAAGACGAGTATAAAACCAAATTGTAAACTCGCTGGCGAGTAGCCTGTAACACAGTCCCGTGTGATCCACGTCTGTATTAATTGAAGTGGTTTCCCTACTGAATTATCACTTCGTTAAGCTTGTTTGTTCGCACGTTTCTTCTCCGTAACTAACAGCAGAATTTCACTTGTACTATATGTGGAACAGGATCGGTACTGATATTCAGGATTGGTTTTTGTTTTCTTTGTGTTACTGCAGTTCTCACCGATATCACACACATTTATGTCGTCAGTGAACACCCTTTACGTTAATTTGCTTTGCGCGCAAAGTTAAGCTGAGAAATGAACAGCACATGTCGTGTAAAGTTTTGTCACTGTAGTTGTTGTGTAGTTCGTAATTCCATTGACACTACAGGACCGGTGAACACTTTATTTCTTGTAAGAGCTTTCCGCAATTTTATGCGTGGCATTCCTGTCTTTGTCAGTAATATGAATAAATGAAATTAACAGGATTCACAAGAAAAGATTTTTAGGGGGGACTATATGGTCCATCTGTCTGATTAAGTAACATATTTCGACGTAAATGATTATTTCTTCAACCTCTTAACTACTTTAAAGCAACACTATGCAATATATATTTATATAGAACGTCCTCCCAATTTTATTTATGAATATTTGATATATTATACATTTATTACCAAACACAATATATGATTCACTAATATAAAATTACTTAATTCTTGTCCTATTCTTGTTATTAAGAAATAAAAATCCTTCCTAAAATTGCCTCTTATTTAGACTGATAATCATTTCATTTATTTATAGATGTTTGGAATTTTGTACATGATATGTAATGCACGAGAAGAAAAGCTGTTATTTTCCTTCAATGTTTCATTCTTTTTACGAAACAAAACTAAATTTCACAACATAACTTTCTTTGCGTTTTATTTTATTCATTGCCGAACGAAGAAAAAAAGGCTGTAGTTCAAACCGCAACGTGTGTATGTATGTATCTATCAAACTGAACCATACGTGTAACTTCATTTAAACATTGAATGCATTGAGAACAGGGAGTCGAATACAGTACTTTGCTCCCTGAATTTGTAAGGCACAATTGTAGTTGCGGAGTGGGGGGATTTCGTTTATGTTTTTATCTTTATTATCATTTGTTGTGAAGTGCTAAATTGACTATTCAACAGTTCTCTTTCTTTCGATTTATACAGATGTGTCGACCACAAGAACGGAAAAAAGTGGAATCCAAAAATAAGAATAAAGAAGTATTCCTTTATTACTATTATTATATTTTATTATTTCTGTGTAGTCATATGTAATGTCGGGACATAAAAACTCAACAGTAAGCAATATATATAGCTTACAACATTTCTGCAAAACATGTGATACATTAACTTCTTCTTTTACTATAGAATGAAATTTTTACTTTATATGTCCATATATAAGAGCTACATTCAAAATATCTAAGTTAAGCTTATGTCTTGGAAACAAAATTAATACGACTTTTTGCTCTCTCAAAACCACGCAAAGATTGAACCAAACGTACTGACAGTTAGGTTTATCAGTTGTTTTAGCTTAAGGTATTCCTGGGATACGTTCCCCTTAGTCGGAAGTGAGACTTAAATACCAGCCCTTTTATCTCACAAACTTATTGTAAATTCGTCTGAAATTATAGATTTATCTTTCGAAATAAACTTTAGGGTCTTCAGCAGTGTGGCACCGTGTAATGATGTAGAATGTGCGAACTTTGTTGGGGAATGAGTTATTTTGAGCAGCATGCAATTCTGCAATTATTTTGATTTAAGTGCCTTTCGACTGTAGATTAAAGTGATCCGTTCTGATTCACAGGTACAAATGAAATTCTGTTGAATAAATGTAAGGATGAGAGGCAATTTTTGAAAACAAAAAAAATGGAAACTTCTCCATGTGAATGGTGCATATTCATGCATTCCTACTCTCTAAGAACACATTCGATTGATACAGTTCTTAGTTTCTATCAATGAACATCATTTTTGAAAATATTAATTCTCAATCGAGTGGAAAAGTTTTTATCCCTTTTGGGAACCTCAAAATGAATTATTAATTTACCACACTCAAATGACAGAAAATTTCTTTTGTATAACATATTACTTCTTATTGTAAGATGAATATCCCATCAAAACACATTTTATTTAATTTGAATGTGAAAACGTAATAAATCGATATTTATATTGTGTTTTTCTTGCTTCCTTTTCTAAACATGAATTTAAATACACTAACTTACATTCAGTATCAGATATTACTCTTATTTTTTCGAACACAACTCTCGTATGATGTATTTACAACTTCCATTTCCAAACAGATATTCGTGATTGAGAATGGAAGTCGTTTTCGATTGAAAGTTTCTTATCGATAGAGCCATAACACAGCGAGATGTGTTCTAGTAATCTAAGTACAAAACCTACACAAATAAGTTTCCAAATTTTGAAAGATGAAACTCTTGTAATTCACGAGTTTCTCAAACCTCTATTGGAAAAAATTTTAATTTAAAATTATTCTATGTACTTTCGTTCCGGTTAGTAATTAGGGCATACTTTTTAAAGCCACGTATATATAGTAATAAATGTAGGAAACTCTTAATCGTTTCCTGAAGGCCATTCGTTTCTGTTAGAACTAAATTAAATACAAAAGCTTTTTAACCTCATATTTAATGATATTTGAAGGATTCGAGGTTTCTTAAGATGTGTTTCAAAGTTTATTCTCTGCGACAAATTAAAGGTACGTGTGTTGTTATTGGTAAGATTAGTTGTATTTTTCGTTAGTTTTCTTTAAGATAATATATTTTCTTATTACCAAACAGAATAATCTCCAAACCTCAGGTAATCAGATAATGATTAGTGTTAATTTAATCTAAAAATTAATAAAATTGTCTGCAGAATCCACTAAGGCTTAATATAAGAAAATTACAAACTTCACGCTCAATTTTAAGTGCATAGATTTAAAACAGCCTTCATTGTACTTTCATTACCAAATTTTTAAAATATAATTTTTTCCCAACGAAAACACACCCAAAGATTCCATGTAGGTTTCAAAAGCTGAAATTTCATTGTAACACATCAGTCAATAATGCTCATTCCCGTTCAAAAGATCTTTATTTATACTTAATATCACCCCCCACACCCACACACACCATTATATACGAAGTACGAAATTTCATACGTGCGAGGGTGAAGATTTTTTCGAGTAGCTGAACACACACGACAAGCAACACACGCTCGAACACATTTCTGAAATTAAGAAAAATACCACTTGAAGGAACAGAGGAAAATGTACCTGAGCCTAAGGAGTGTACCGTGACGTTTTTGAAGTTGACTGAGTGTAATGGACTGAATTGAAAAAAGCATCAGGATGATCCGAGAACATTTATTGACACCAACAGCGAACAGCAAAAACTGGAAAAACACCACGAAGATTCTGGCATGCTTCACGACAAAATATTTGCATTTGTCACTGAAGATATCTTTAAATAATCGTCCAATAAATATGTCAACTTTCCCTTTAGAATCGTCTAAAGCAAGGCAGCAAGCATCCTCACAATTTTTGTCCAGTTGCTGTTGCTCGCTGTTCGTTACAGTCAGTGTTTGCAGACAGACAGCTGCTAGCTTCAGTCAATAGAAGCCACTCAGTCAAATTCAAAATAATCCTTACCCTCTCTGCAGGCTCAGGTTCAATTTCCTCAGCATCAACAAATAAAATTTGTTTCCAAATTTTCACAAGATTTTACAGATTGGACTCTTGGTATGGGAATTCAGACACTGGAAAAATTGTTTAGTCTACAAACAAACGAAATTTCCTTCGTCACAAAACATGGTGGGTTTGGGGGAAAACTACTTTCAACAAAGAAGAAAAGTCGTGTAAATTGCATTTATTATTTTGAGGGAAATAGCACAAATTCTTTAGGTGCTCCTTTATTGATTTCTGAAATTAAGCCTGCAGGAAAATGAAATTTCAAAATTTTTTCAAAAACAATAGAGAGAAAATGTTCAGGAAAAGAAGAATATTCATCTCCTATATTGAATAGTAGTAATAATTATACCTCATTTCACTTCAGAGTAATTACTATATGAATTAGAATTCCAGTTTCTTAATTTAGTAATGTGAAAGACACATTGTGATAAGAAGCCATTAAAATTTAAAAAAACCACTGATACAGGTAAGGAAAAAGATTTAAAATCAATCTAGGCGTTAAATATTTGGTTCTGGCAAATAAATATAAATCATACTATAAATAGAGGAATATCAACTGAAAGGGTGTTGTTTATTTTGCAGAATATAAAGTTTGATCATTTCTGAAAATTGAGATTTATAACTGAATTATTGTAAGCCAAAAGCATGATGTAATAGACAAAGCGTATAGCAGACAGATATACGTTAATGATATAGACAAAAGAATGAATCTGTTTGTGTACAGTTGGTTTCCATATCAATGGTCAGAACGTTGTACTGAAGTAAATGATATCACCGTACTGGACAATTGAGTTATTTCTACACAAGGGCGCTTCATCAAGGACACCTACTTGTTTCCACGAAAGATCAGTAACAGCCTCAACGGATGTCCTATGAAAGCATTTGTAAGATACGGTCAATGGTATTTTACAAAGAAGTATGTTTAATACGATGATTCTAAAGGTAATGTTCGGACCCATGTAACAGGCTTGGAGTTTGATTTCATAAGATTTGTTTTGCAACAAATGAATATGAATTTCATTAATGTACCTTCACCAAAAGGTTTAGAAATGGACGTAGAATCGGTAGGTAATATAATTGTTGCTATGATTTCACAGAAATCTTATGTAGTTTTAGGTGGTTTAGGTATAAATTCTTTGTCTGTCTCATATTTTGAATACACAATTACCCACTACATGATGACAGTCCGCTGGTATGTACCAAGTTCTGTCAAATATCCAAGATGGAGCAGCATCTTTAGAATACTCTCTGTTGAATTATGGTTAGTTCTGATAATATCGATTGTGATTGCGGCTATTTCGACTACACTTGTTGGTCGATAGAGCTGGACGTTGGAGTGGCAAGGGTACAAGTCACTGTCAAGTTCGTTGACCAACATCTGGGCTGCCATTCTAGGGGTGTCAGTGTCAACGATGCCACGCACACCGTCACTACGTTCGCTGTTCCTCGCCTGGGTGTGTTTCTGTGTGGCCTTCTGCACAGTGTTCCAGGCATTTCTCACAACGTTTCTTATTGACTCCGGATACAAAACACCAATTCAAAATATGGATGAGCAGTTCACCTCTGGTATTAAGCTTGCCCACCCAACAGAATGCAATTTCATTGTCGAGAAGTGTGACGAAACTGAAGCACCAAAACTGCAAAGGGATATATTGAATTGTCTATCGTATGTGGATTTTACGAACAGTGTAATGTATCAGAAGAATGTTTCAAATTTGTTGCTTGATTAGATTGCTGAAGTAAATTACGCTATAACAATTTTCGTTGGCGAGAACTATAATCCCTTGTTGTACGTGTTAGAAGATCGGGTTGTTTCTAACACCGGCTAGCAATGATAATGTTTAAAGGAGCCTCACTTTTGAGGCGAGTTAATGAAATTATTGATCGTTTGTTTGAAGCAGTTCTATACACCTCCTGGATTTCCCTGTGCATGAATTTGCGTAAATTATACACTCGGAAGATAGTCATCGTTCACTCGCTTCATAGATATTATGGTTTCAACCTGTATCACGTGCAACCTGCCTTCTATGTACTTTTAAAGGGCAGGTGTGTGAATGTCCTCTGTTTTCTGGTCGAGATGTAAAATCGTGTATTAACCAAAAGATTCCGAAATTGATCATGTTTCTGTTTTGACATAAAATTTAATTATTACAATTTTACACAGGACTTTTTCACCTAAGACACGCCAGCCGGTTCACTTGCCAACTGCTATATTGATCACTATATGACTATAAACCGTAAGATTTAAAAGCTGGGAATTAGGTTCTTGCACGTCTGACACATGACAGAAGAATTGAAGAATTTTATTTCGTTATGACAAGATACTTACTATCTGTATTATTTACACTGAGCAAGTTTAATTGTGAAATAGTAATCTAACCAGGTAGTAGCGAGTAAATATATGCTGATTGCAAATTCACTTCATTCCACTTAGTCGCCTTCGAATTGATTACATTTTTTGATCCGAAAAGCGAATATAAATTCGAGTAGTAAACTGGCTGGCGAATAGCTTGTAAAATACTCCCGTGTGATTCACGGATATATTAACTGAAGTTTTATCCTAATTGAATTCTCAATTCTTTTGGCCCGTTTATTCGTACATTTCTTCTGCGGAATTTTCAACAGAATTCCTCTTATACCTTATTTGGAATTGGATCGGTACTTACGTTCATGTAGCGGATTGATTGTTTGTTTGTTTGAGTTAGTGGAGTACTCACCTACATCTAATAGATTTATGACCTTAGTGAACATTCATTACGTGAATTTCAGTTTCACGCACTAATTGTTTGAGTATTTTACAGCACATGTTTCCCTGACACAAATGTGTATCGTTTGAATTTGTGTAATATTTGAAATTATTTTATTATTATAAAGACGACTTTAGTGGCAAATATAATGGTTTATAACAGTAATTGTGGTCTATATAATTTAACTTGAAGTAAACACTTGGAAACACACCGTATTCCATTCGAGGTATATTTCAAAGAAATCCTGAGAAAAATCGTGAATCTATTTGTCAATTTAACTGTTACGCAGGACGTAATTCTAATTTTACCACTGTACAGATGAACGCTGTATTTCTTGCAAGAGCTTTCCCGAAATTTACGTATGACATTCCGTTCTGTGTCAGTGATATGAATGAATGAAATTAATATCATTCTTGAACACAACTGCACTTTATGGACGATAGTGTAAATCTGTCTTATTGAGCAACATGTTTCGACATATATTATTAATTCTTCATTTTCTTAACAACTTTAAAATAAAAATGGGACATCTATATTTACTTACGAATGTCTTCCGAAAATTATTTAAAAAGTAAATATTGTTCATGAAATTTGTTATTAAAAATATACATTATATGATTTATTAATATAAAATTACATATTTTTTCTTCTACATGTTACAAAAATGAGAAATGTCCTTACAATACGGTAATTTTATTGAGATTTTATTCATTTCATGTATTAATGAAATGAAATTTTGTTCTTTTCATGTAGCACACAGGAAGAAATAATGTAGGTTTGCTGAAATATTTCAATGTTGTACACTAAAATTTTATTTCATTTCAGAGTTTAACGTTTAGTTTTTTTTTCAGATTTATTTCCGTCATTTTTTGGTCTAAATTAAAAACAAGAATTTCCTTCAACTCTGAAATTAAACGCTTCCTCATCGTCCGCAACGCTGGTCTGCCTTATTCACAAACAAGAGCTACGTCATAACCCACAAGGCTGTAATTACATAACATTCTCCAGAGTGATTACCTGAGACCTCAGAACTTAACATGTCTGCTGGCCGCACTTCACCATTGCCCATATTACCGCTAAACAATACTCTGTTCAGAAAAAATGGACGCGTAGCAGCACTAAAGAGACCACGGCTTATAGTGAGATTATTTATTAATTACACAAAAATTTTTTTCTGTAAATATTCGTTTCAGGATCGTGGGTATCTAGCATTCACATATGTATAGGAACATATCATATGGTGACGTCCGCTCTTCATTTTGTAAATTTTCTTTTACCCAGAGATGATAGGAATATTATATAGAGTTTACCGTTATAAATCAATTTGGGAATTTAATGGCACATAACTTTATTGTGTATTGGACGTAACACAAAATGAACTAGAGGAAAAAAATTGTTCATTAAAATATTGAATATTCGTTTGTTCTCAACCTCTGTATTAAAACGTAAAGTATCTTACACCATTAGACAAATTTATCTGTTTTATGCTGTCGCTCCTAATCCTATCTCCGGCATAATTATCCTAATTGTTGCGTTTCTGCCTCACATTCTTAGGCGCTCACATTTACAGAAATTAACACACAAAATTAAGTAAACTCAATTAGACACACAAAACTAGAAACAAAATAAGCCTCACATAAATAGACAAATACATTTTGACACAAAAATTTCGATACACAAAAATAGACACATATACACGTAAGTAGGGAAATTCTCTTAGACACTTAAAACAAGGAACAAAAAAATATTCACACAAAATTTGACACACAAGGTGAAACACACAAACAAACACGCACACTCACACACACACATACACACATATACATAGACACACTAAGTTGGAAACACAATTGGACAGTCATAATTAGCAAACATTTTGATTGTGAAATGACACTATTTGTGTAGTGCTTATCATATGGGCACTATCTTCAATTGTACTATTCAAATATATGAAGTTATGTGGCTTCCAGATTTGGGACAGGCGCCATAATTTGCGCAGTACAATCTACTATTCCTATCATTTTGAGGCATTTGACGTTGTAAAATATTCTGTGTGTGTGACGGTGATTTGTAATACAGGGAACAGAAAATTATGGTTTCCCCGATGTCAGAGAAAGGAACGTTTCCTAACGACACTATTCAGCCTTTTACCAGACACTTCTTTGATGCCATTTCATCAGCGCAACTGCTTTTCTGCAGAAGGCTCGCAGGGTTTTCCGTCTAAAACCATTATGAAGATCTGCAATGAATCTGCCGTTTACTATGCATTGAACCCTCCATAAATTAAGATTATTCGTCTTTCCTTGGGAAATATTTCAAATCGTGATGTAGCCTTTAGAAGAACTGTGAACTTTACAAGCAGCAGGTACTAACAATATGCTTGTATTCGGTCTATAATATGTTAACATGGAAGTACCGACTGTGGAAAAGTTAGATTGATTTGCAGCACAGGTGGCTCTGCACTCTAGTGCCATCTCGTAGCGAAGTGCGGCACTACGTAGATAGCAGGGTCTTGCAGGGACTTCTGCAAAGTAGTGCTAAAAATAAATGACAATTTGAATTTGTCGAATTTTCACGGCATCATGCTTCAAAACCTGTATATAAATTAAATATGATTTTTTATCAACTTCCAATGTAAAACTGTTGTATGTAACAATACCCTTTCTTTCATATCGCTCAACATTTCTTAGACTAAATCACGACGTTTGCATGATTCAAAGTGCTGCCTCGAATAATCTCGATATGATCAGCAGATGACACAATTTTTCCTTATTGTAGGATGCTTCTACTAGGTGTCACCGGTGTTGAGTGCCATTTGAATGAGACACTTGGTCACGCAAAGTGAATTATATAAGGGAACCGCGGGGGCCGAAAGTTTGGGTGAAATGGAAGATTGTTTGTGAAAGGGGCGAAACGAAAATATTTACAGGAATTCTCGCAGTTATGATCAAGGATTTAAACCTGGTTTTATTTAAAAAAGTTTAATAAGTTATCTGGCCAGTTCTACACCATAAGGTAGTCGGACTGATATTCTGCTATGTTGCGTTACAGGCTGGCTTATCCTAGTGTTGATTGATCCTATATAAATGTTAGTAATATTAACTTTGCAATAAAATAAATTTTTGTGACTAGAATATTTGTAGTTCAGACGATTAATTATGAAATTCATCACAATTTAATTCGCTCTCACATAACTGAGGTGATAAACATGGAAACATTAAACGTCAGAAAAGCACAATAAAATGGTTAAATGTAACTTTAAGAAAGCTATGTTAGGAGGAAAACAGAAATTATAAACTCAAAGCGCCTCAGCATGTTTCGGGGCACGTAGTGAAGGCAATGAACATTAGAAGTTCATTAAAAATAGGGGATTTTTGGGTAGTTGGGAAACAACAGAAGTTGCAAGAAATCCTTCGCGATGTAGCAAATTAAAGGTTCAGTCCCTTTTTCTGTTTGCAACCGTGTCTGTTAAGTTAAATTCGATTTTCATCCACAAGCCCTACTTAGGCGGACACTATAATTTCACATATAACGGCTTACATAAAAAGCACATAAGGAGTTGCGCCCGTCTGTGTTACAACGTGACTCAAAAACATTGTTACTTTTATTTTAGTAGGTCACAATGGTTAATATCCAGTGAACGACACACATATTGCTTCAAATTAAATAGAAGTTTATAATTGAATAGAGAAGAATAATAATTTTATTTACAATGAAAATTCGAGAGCCCCTTTTCATATCTCCTTCCCAGAATGTTTTGTTTCCCTAATTATATTTATTTTCTTTACTATGACGCAAGATCCCGAAGGTCAATGTGCTCCACATTATCGAGGATTCACGATTACCTTCAGATCCACCACATTCGTTAGGACTCCTACGGACTAGTGTTCAGCCCGATGTAAAGACAGCTAACTGATAATTCACACACAACACTCCCAAGAGAAAAACAACTATGCTACTGGCGGTATTCGAACCCACAATCCCATTAAACGAAAGGCCGCAGACGCACGTCTTAGACCGAGGGGCCACTGGGATCGGCAATGGTGTTTGTTACAGATAAAAAATATCAGTTTCCGCTAATTACGTACTGTCCTACATTCCGTGTTACGATCAAACAACCTCAGTAAGGAGGTGTTCTGAAGTATTACAGACACCGTATAGTGACACAATAATACAGATTTTTTTTATGAAAAGTAATTTTTTACGTCAGAGTGCCCTCTCGTACTTCCTTGTTTTTGCCGTGTTTGAAAATGAGATTTCGATGCACTTTTACAAATAAAACATTCGTTATCCAAGTGATAATTCCTAAAAGGCAACATACGCATCCTGGTTACAAGTACAGATTACACCTTTGATATAAAACTTCCAAATTTTTTTGGGTGTAGACAGCAATAGACATATATTTAAATTGCATTCAATTATTAGTTCTGTTTAAATGTTAAGGTGAAATATTTGCTGGTATGAATTACATTTTTGCATGCGCTACGAAATATCTGCTTAGGACAATTTTGTGGTTGAAAGGTAACTGTCTGTCAGAAGGAACTGTGTCACAGTGGCTCTACCTAATAACAGTCACATGACAGTTTAGTGGTCTTCACGTAATAAGCAACACGGTTCAGTACAAACGCGCAATTGGCGGTGTTGCTGTTCAGCAGTACGATGTTGTGCGCTGTGATATTGACAGGTAAGGGGGGAGTTTAATGCTGCCTTCTTATACTCTTTTCCCAGCTGCATATTCACATAAGTAACAATGGAATAACGTGAAATATCAATTCGAAAATTTAGTTATATTTGGAGAATATTATCTCGGGAGATGTTTTATATATATACAATGCTTATACGTTTCATAGGATCTTCCTGCTTTCGATATGAGGGCAGATACCGATCAATGTCTACCAAATTACACGGCGTCTCACCGCAAAGGGCGGAAGGCTTTACACACTGCTATAGAAAATGCATGGATCCATAAGGATAAACATCAATGTATATTAGGGTTACAATAACAATGTACTAATCATAGCAAAGGCCAATCCTCAGAGCGAGTGTCACAAGCATTCCGTTAGTCCTACCTCAGTCACTTCAAAATCAGCTGCTGCCTCAACCGACGAACACTGGACAATGGCTTCTCTACCTCTTCGCAGAAAATCACTGAACTAAGCCCACAAGATTTTGCGCACAGTCCTGGATTAAAGCTTAAGTTTAGATTGAATAAGTTACCTGGACTTAAAGGCGGAGGATTTGTGGAATAAATCCTGATATGCAGGTCTTGAGGCTCTGCGTTTCAGACTGAAAGTCTGAAGAGAATTTTGACTTTTTTTTCTGATAATGACTGGCAGCATCATCCAGACTAGACAAACGACTTTACTGAATCACTCCAGTGCACGTCCCTTACAGAGGTCAGGTTCTATTGCAATCACGCAGTTCCCTTGTACTAATCAGTGAAACATTTTTTATCTCTAAACATGTCATAATGTGACTTGTCTTTTGAGAATCGTTTGGTTTTGTTATCTATTCTAGGCGCATGTACACGTAATTGTCGTAATGTATTTTGGTGGGCTTTATATTCAAATTCGTACAGCACTGAGATTAATATTTTAAGCAGCCAATAGGCTAACAGCAATAACGGTTAATATTTGTGTAATTAGATTATTGCAAATTAAGAAAACAATAAAAAACTATCATAATTCAATAAAATGCTGCATATTTATATAACCAAATTTCTTCCTGTAAATGGCCATGAAAAAGCAGAAGTGGATTATTATATTAGACATGCACTTTCTTTAATCTCCGAAATGATAATTGTTGGTGATTAACGCCACGCCCTGGGCGATTTACCCCGTAAAAGATATTTTATTCCCTTTTTTAAAGGAGATTCAGGGTAATACAGTTCGGTCTCTTCCGTTTAGAAATTCCAATCTCTTCTGGGTGCACATAACCTCATTTGTACATTTTTACAGTATTTAAGGTCTAAGAAGTCACTTCAATATATTGATAAAAAATCACCGGATTCGAAAGGTAAGTGCCTGTAATTACTACTGTATGTCACAACAATATATTCACAGGATGTGCCTAACAACAGAACGTATGTCTGCACAGTTTGTTATCAAAACTGAGGCAGCAAATTCCTGATATAGGAAAACGAATAGTACGCAGACACAAGAAGGTGCAAATATGTAAAAATAAGAGAAATTTAAAAATTTCCCCAAGAAACATTAAATTCCCTTTTTGTAATTTGATATATTATTAAGAGTGGTCAACATATGGTTCTGCAGCATGGAAGGTTATTTGAGCACTGTATATTACTGAGATTGGGATTAGTACGAAGAGTGATTATTGCTTCCTCCTCCTAGCTTAGATTTTTTCTGTCAAATTAGCAGTTTAAAATGATTTAAAATGATTTAAAAATAATGGCACTTTTCCGAAGAGAAATTATAATACTGTGGATTGGCTTAGTGTACAAACGCCGTCCTTTTGGTGCTATATAAGACCAAAATTCTCAAACGCCCATCATGGCGGTGCTGTGGCAAGACACATGTCGAGACTTAAAACGCCTTTTCAAATTTCTCTCTGTTACAGCCAACAGCAATATGCAAAATACAACAGTAAAGCACTTCGGTCAAGAACAACCCAATTTAATAAATGTCACCCTTCGTTAATACATTTTTCGAATCTTAAGGAATCACCACTGGGTAATTTAAAAGAGAATTGGAACTCATCATACCTTTAGTTTTTTTCATTTACTCTTTGTGAGTGACTTTTTTAAGTTTTTATGAACTGCCTGATGATGATTCCTCGGGAATCGAAACATGTAGCCATCTAGAGTGCCATTTGTTTAAATGTGTTTGACCGAAGTTTCTTATTGCTATTTTACGTGTGCACTGTAACAGAGCATGATGACTCATATAATGTAAACTGAAAACTGATTATCGACTAATGGTTTGAAAATAATTTGTGAATCGATCATGATACATATTGTGCAGCTATTTCTTAGGGGTTAAGAGTTATACTTACTTCTGCAAAATATTTTTTCCATAGGAAGGATCTAACAAGACAGTCGATGAACATAGAAAGTAATACTGAGACAACTTCTGGCAAAATGTTTACCTTGGAGAAGAAATAATTAATGAATAGGTGTAGGTGTTTGTACCGGTAATTATCCTACATGCAAAGCGCATGTGCCGTAATTTATTGTCATCTGTAACCAATCGGACTCTGATATATGTATTTAAATTTATCTCATAAATTTCAGGAGATTTAGAAATAGTTATTGAACATAAAATATGTAGAGATTTTCTTCACTAAGTTTTTTCTGAATTATTTACCATCCTGTTAAGAAATCGGGAAATAGTTTTATAAATATGTACAGTTTGAAACAAATATCCCATTATCCTTGTAATATTTTAAAGAAATTGATTTTTTTGTAAAATATTTGTCAAATACTCTAAAATTAATTTTGATGAAAATTAATCTTATGGGAGCCGAATAGATTCATGCGGACTGAGAGACATGAAAAACTAAAAGTCGCTCTACGCATTTTGGAATATTCCCAAGATCAATTCGAGAGTCGGGGCTATATCATACCGCGTAGTGTCTGGCACACAGCTATGTGGTAGTACAATTTTCTCTAAGACTGTGATGTATAGGCAGATACTCCCTAAAGCATGAATGATTGAAACCTATTATTCTGACGTCTACATGACTAAATGGTACTAATACCTAATAATTTAGAAACATTTATCTCTTCTATCTACAGTTCTTTATGTATTCATTTTGTCCATAATTTTAAAGCAGGAATGAAATTGCTATATCACAGTTTGTGATTTCTTAGCATGATATTTTTCGAAATCACTGTTTTGTTTTCACATTATGCCTTATTATGGCTGCTTATCATGCAGACACATCTGAATTATTGATAAGTTAGGCACTCAGCAGGAACGGTTCTCTCTGAATATGCTCTAAATTTAAACAGAAGTTTCGATTTTGTGCAAGAGGAAGGATTCGATATTTATTTCCGCTCCAGAAATGAAGTGTAACAGAATTGTAATTGTGCTGCAGTCAGCTTATTTCACTTGGGCCAGCTGCACGTGCGTGTAATAAAAGCACATTTATCGGGAAAAGTGCTGGGTGGCTGTAGGCTACTGTTTTGTAAAATTTTCATAATTTTTCTATTTAAAACTTATTAAGAAATATTTTTTTTACTTATAACAAATGATATGTCTGTTATAAAGCGAGTGTAGTAAAT
>Ga0123352_10002728_pt1 | contig 24956 bp, 31 predicted proteins | sample TergutLab28metaG_FD_89700 | JGI IMG/M metagenome (GOLD analysis project Ga0123352, IMG submission 89700) | Labiotermes labralis P1 segment gut microbial communities from Petit-Saut dam, French Guiana - Lab288 P1 | ecosystem: Host-associated > Arthropoda: Insects > Digestive system > Gut ...
GACGAGCGGCCTTAAGCGGCTGCTAAAACTAAATTATCGTTGTCGATTAATTTTTTGGTGGGCTTTTTACGCAGTTCCCCCTGCGAATGGCTATCCTTAAGCTCCTAGTCCCCGTCGAAACCAGTACATCCCCCTATTTTATACACCTAATAGTATACATTAGACAAAGCATTCAATCAAGTGTTTCGACAATATTAGTTGATAATCTCGACTTTTCTGAGAAATGTCTCGTCGCATAATCTAGGGAAAAAAGAATCACTAATCGCTCATCGTTTCTTTTCATGTGTATATTGTAATCTCAACTGTGCTTCGCAAAGTCTCGCAGCACAGGGAAGAAACGAATACGCGTTTCCACTTATGTGCATATTAGTTCATATACGGTAAAAAACCAAAGACGGTCGGCATGCTCTGCCAAGTAATTTCGCTGACATTTAGCTCATCGCAAACTTCAATTACTAAGTCTTTATCAAGATCGTATATGTAAGCAAATTGCTCTATTGTATATGTAAAAGGTGAACCTACTTCAAGCTCTCTTTGAAATATTTTGCATAGTGAGGAACTGCTTTTTTGCATGATTCTCATGAGTGATTTTTGGTTGATTATTTTTATATTGCATTCCGTGCGTATGTTTTCAATTTCTTGTTCACTCGTACCTAGAATTTCAGCGATATCTTTATTTTTTAACCTTGATTTGCATTTTATAGCTATGTCAAGCTCATTTATGGCGGGCTTAATATTATCAATGTAGTATTCTAAATAACTCTGATATTTTTCTTGCAATGCTATTTCCTCCTAGGGTTTATTATGTTATTATATAAGAGTTCGCTCTGCATTACAAAAGCAATTTATACCAATCGCAATGAGCAAAAGGTGGATGTTTGCGATGAATAAAATACAGAAATATTTTGAATATAGACAAAGCCTTATTGATCAATACTTAATGGGTGATATGACGAAAAGTGAGTATCTCGCAAGGAATTTTGATGCAGTATTAGGTCTTCGGAGGGAGCCGTTTAAATATTTGGATAATATTGACAAATGCTTGTTTAACTATCAATTTTATAATGCCCACGCAAAAGACTCTAAGATGCTCTCTACATCAGCAAAAAGTCCAAAACTAAAGTCGCAATACTTAAAGGAAGTAGAGTATTATTATTCAAAAAAAGATGCGGCAACATTAAAAGCACTTGAACTTTTAGATTTCAAAGATGTCAGTGCTTACTTCATTAAAGTGAAAAGTAAGAGCATGAAATATCGTTTGTTTGAAATTAAACTTAATGAGCCTGGTACTTTGCTACACTCCATGAACGAAAATATATTGGCAAGGCTTAAAAGAGAAGGCGTATTTGAAGATGAGACAAGAGTCTCTCATGCGGATATGTATATTAATCAGAAATATTAAAATGGGAAGGTACTGGGGGAATTTAGCATGGATATTAATATCAGGCATGCAAAAGATTACGATATAGAGCATATACTATCATTTTCCAAAAAACTTTGTGATTACAGCAGGGCAAATCATGACATCAAGTGTAAATATGATGATTATGAATTAGTTACTAAAGCAATTGTGGAAAAAGTGAGAACAGCTTTCCAAAACAGAGATGAAAATACGTTGTATTTAGTTGCAGAAAGCGATCAAATACCTTTAGGATATGTATTTGCTAAAATATATGAAGAAACACAGACAGCTGATAATGGAACAGGCAGAGTCGGTCTATTGGATGAGCTTTTTGTAGACGAAAAAGCTAGAAGTATGGGGTTAGGGCAAAAAATGATAGATGAAACAATAAAATGGTTTCAAGCAAACAATATTTGTAGAGTCAAGCTTCATGCCTATTCTTGGAATCAGAGCGCTAAAACTATATATGAAAAAAATGGCTTTACAGAATATGCAGTATCATATGAAAAATTTATTTAGTAAGTAAACCCCTACCCACGTATCACGTATCGACTGATGTGGGTAGGGGTTTACAGTTACTGTTTCCGTACTGGTCTAATATACTTCCAAAATCTCTCGGCATCATGGTAAAAGTAAGACATCCTACCCGAAGAAGTATCTGGGCAATATGACGTGCTTGCGAAATCAAAGCTTGCGATTGCTTCATCAACTATCTTCTCTACACTACAGTTTTCCTGTTCATAATTAAACGGGCAATGCTCAAATACAATATATTCGTCTTCAGGTACATCAATTAATGACATTTGTGCAGGCACTTCGCCATTATAATCAGGGGCAAGGCGAACTCCATAACATTCGACACGGGGAACGCCATAACAGAACGGCTTGCCGTTTGGGTCGTGTATGAACGCCATAATCTGCCCGCAGCTGCTGTTAGGCTCGCTTCCTCCCTTATCATCCAGCTTACCCACGATACTGTCTAGCAAGCCGCTGATAGTGTCACAATCCTGCCCAGGTATTTTACTTTGCTTTTGCCAAAAATCCCAATAGCCATTACTCTCATAGTTCTTAATGTGCAAAAACTTGTGGGCAGGGATGGTTACAAAATAAATTTTAACATCCCCAGTTGACTTTACCATGCCAATCTCTCCGATTCCTAAAAAGTAACGGTTGAAAGGATTTATCTTTGTACGAAGGATGACAGGCTTGGGACTCTTTCGATAGGAGTTCGGTGTTATGCCGTATGTTGCCTTAAACGCACGCGTGAAAGCTTCATGGGATGAAAACCCATAGTCTAGCGCAATATCAAGAAAACTCCGCTCGGTATCTCGAACCTCGAAAAGCGAGAACGCAAGCCGTCGCAAACGCAGATAATTCCGAAACTGCATACCCGATATTTCCTTGAATTTTCGGGTAGTATGAAACTCGGAGTATCTTAATTTGTGAGATAGAGACCGCAATGTTAGGGCCTCATTATCACGGCGTTTGATACACTCGTCTATTTTGTCCACAATTATCTGAATTTGCCTATGCCATTCATACATTTGGCTTACCTCCAGCCGTTCTATAATAATTATAAAGGGTCGGAATTGGCTCATTTTGATTTTACTTGCTATAGTGATTTAAACTTAAGAAGGCTTTAACGTACGCCCCTACACTCATATTTTTCGAACAATGAAGAATATGGGTGTAGGGGCGTTTAAGTCGATTGTCACCATACACCTATTATATTAAGGCCAGCCTTACCTTAGGTAAAAACAACTATGGCGGATATAGAACAAATATTACTTTACTTCAATAACTTCAATACCATGTTGCTTCAGCAATGCCGTGAATAGTCCATCCCCAGGTTTTAAAGTGTCAGAGAATGTTCCATCATATATTTTTCCACTGCCACAAGTAGGACTTTTAGTTTGCAGATACGCTTTAGTGATGCTGTTTTCAAGACAGATTTGCAGTGCTTTTTCTGCACCACAAATCATAATTTCAGTGATATCTACGCCATTTTTATCAATAATCCGGGCTGTTCCATTAAGAACATCCTCGCCGCTTCCTTCGACAATTTCACATGCTGCACGAGGTATATCTAAGCCTGCAAGTATTTCAGGACAAATAGCAATATAGTTATCAGCAATATGACTCATCACCAACGGATTATAAGTATCTGTTGCGTTATATCTACACTTCATGCCAGCTATGCATGAACTTACTGCTAACATTACAAATACCTCCTCAGGCTTACCTTGGTAAAGACATTTATCCAAAAATAAAAAAATATACAACAGCCAACATCTCACGCAAATAATTTTCAGCTAGCAGGCGAGTAGGAGTAGAAGAACCTAAATGGTTAGCATCAATTCCAACGCTTCGAGCCATACTTACCGCTCTAAACATATGGAAATCATTAGATATTATAACAGCACTAAATCCTTCTAGAAAATGCTCGTTTAAAATTTCTTGGGCAAAAATAAGATTTTCAAGCGTAGAAGTAGATAGCTCTTCAAGCAAAACTCTTTCAGGAGGGATATCTCTTTCATAAAGGTATCTTGCCATGGCCTCAGCTTCTGTGATAGTAGCCATGTCCCCCAAACCGCCGCATACTATTATATAGACATTTGGATTGCGTTCAAAATAGTAGATAGCCCTATCTAATCTTCTAGCTAAAGGATTAGTCACTCGTTCACCAACAACTCCAGCCCCTAAAACAATCACAACATCTTCATCAAATGTTGCTGTGCTTCTATTACCATAAACGGCCAAGAAGCTAATAAATATTAAAGGGATTAAAAAACTAATGCATATAATTGTGTGCATTCTCTTAGAAAATTTATTGAAAAATAAAGCATAAAGGATAAAGGATAATCAAAGTAAATAATATCGCTTGTAAAACGGCTCCAATAACTAAACTTGACGTATTTGGTATCATCAGCAATCTAATAAACGCCAGCAATCCAAGTATTTTAACAACGTAGGCTACCGCGGCCGCTGTAGGCTCATTAACAATGCGCTCCACCTTAAGCCCCGATAGCTCGCCGGCGGTCTTTGTGGCTCGCCTTTGAGTATCGTTGAAGTAGGCGGGGACACTGACTACAGCCTCATCTATTTCACAGCCTAAGAACGCTTCCGCATCCTCTTTAAGCTTGCGTATAACTACAGCAGACAACTCCTCAGGGGTAAAGTCTTCCTGTCCTAAGCGGTATATCTTTCTTGAGCCAATACTTCGTTTGAACACAGATGCGGTCTGATTCGGATGGGTTAGAAGACGCTCTTGTGCAATGCGTCCAACAAATACCTCTCCGTTATCATCTACACTAACTACGGAAGGCGTCAAATATTCGCCGAACACATTAGGGATGAGTATTGGTTTATCATCTTCAAAATAAGCTACAAGACTGTTTGTAGTTCCAAGATCAATTCCTATAATTGCCATTTGCTGTCCTTTCTTGTTGTTTCGTGATAAAAATAAAGTAAGGAGCTTACTCAATAAATTTTGTATGTATTCCGCTTTTTTATAGTCAAGTATAACATAATGCGCATAGAATCGCTAATTTAATTATAAACTATTGTCAAGTCTCTATAATGGTGTCTAAGAAAAATGCAGTGGCTTGACAATATAACTAGGTTTTGTTCAATGTGTACATCTTCTAAGCTTATTGCCTTTACTAATGGTAGTCCAGCTTTCGCTCCATACTAAACCTACTTTAAAATAGTCACAAAGCAATTTCGGTTCAAAATCATCCTTGCGCTAAATTTTATATTACCCAGAGTCTGGCAACACGGGATTGCTTTATTGCCCAGCATCCGGCACTACAAAACTAGCCAAGGATGTTTTTTTTACGGAATCGAGTCATCACCAGAAAACTCTCAGAAACCGGAGCTTTTCTGTCTCGCTTTGGTCTGTTTTAAAGTGATTTAGCTACCCAGCCTTCTATGTATTTTCTATTTTTGATGTATACGTTGCGAGTCATAAAGCTCTGGCATCTGGGAGTTCTTGACGATGCAAGGAGACTACAAAAACAAAAATTGCTATGTGCGCAAAAGCCTGACTAAGAATAAGAAAACTGCTATAAGATGATTATAAACATTCCAATCAAATACCACGGGCCCAGCAGTAATCCCATTGTTTAAAGCAAGGAATTACAGGCTGAGCCCGTAATGACACTCCGATGTATTAATATGTGTAGACTCTGGATTTAAAGACTATTCTGCCCAGTAAGCCATATTTAAGTGCATAGAGCCGGTTGCAGAAAGTTCAGGAACTACAAGATTTGAGTTAAAGGCTCTTATAACCTTGCCTAAATGCATGGGGATGAACCCTACATGCTCATTAGCAGCTCTAGAAGCTTCTTCAAGTATAGCAAGCCTTGCATCTGTATCAATCGTAGCGATAGCTTGGTCTACCAGGTCAGAAAGTTCGCGGTTGTACATACGGCTTCTGTTCTGAGCATCAATAGAATTTATATGGCTTGTGCCTCTTAAAAATTGAATCAGATTAGATGCAATAAATCCGCCGAAGCCCGCTTCGTAATATCCAAATTGCGTTACATTAAGGTAAGTTGCAAGGTCTACCATCTCAATGGTAGTTTCAATCCCAATATCAGCAAGATTAGCCTGAACAACTTCACCCCTGCGTCTTGCTTCCTCATTGCTTGCAAGCATTGCAAATGAAATATTTGAAGGGTCAATGCCATGCTCTGCAAGTAAAGCTCTTGCCCCATCAGGGTCAAAACCTCTGATGCCTTCGCTTGATGTACCGGCAAATACCGTAGGAACATTTTCCCAAATAGGTATTCCGAAGCCATCTATACTAGCGAGTACCGCTGCTTCCTTATCAATTGCCATATCAATAGCGCGTCTTACATAAACATTTTCAAAGTATGGAAGGTCATTATTCAAAAGCAAGAAGTTAAATGCAGTACCAGGAATTATTTGTACATAAATGTTAGGATCTGCCTGCATCCTAGGTATATCCGGGAAAGCGACTTCGACTATATAATCAACTTCACCGGCTTCAAGTGCTATTGTTCTTGAAGAGCCCTCTGGTATGATTCTCCATGTAATATATTCAAGTTGAGGGGCTCTGTCCGTATCGAAATAGTTATCAAAACGCACAAAGTTTAAAAAGTCTCCTGCTCTCCACTCATCAAATACGAACGGCCCGGAACCAACAGGGTCGGTTGTAAAGTCATGACCTGCCTCTATCAAAGATGCTGGCATTATAAAGTTGGCTTGATTAGTCAAATCAACAAAGAGAGCGGCATTTGGTTCGCCGGTGTCAAGTCTGAACGTATATCTATCAATTACATAAGCATCTACAATGCTGCCGTGTTGCGCTCTAGCTTCAGGATAAGTTCTGACATAGAACATAGAGGCCACAACGTCATAGGCGGTCATTTCTTCACCATTGTGGAACATTACACCTTCTCGTAGAGTGAACTCGAATACCGTGTCGCTTACAGCTGTCCAATCAGTTATAAGGTCAGGAATCGGTTCAAGGTCTGAATAGTTCATTTTGAAAAGACCATTATGGGTAAGTGCATTCATAAAACCGCCGGCTAATGCAACATGTCTTGCGGGTGCTACTGAAGGAGGCTCGTTTTGAGTAGCGATTACAAGGCCTCTTGAAACTTGTGCAGGTGGCACTGTCGTGTCAGCACCTGTTGGTGGTGTAGTCTCTGCTTGTACGGGTGCAGTTGTATCTGCCTGTGGTGTAGTCGGCTGCTGCTCAACCGCCGGGGTACAAGCTGCTAAAGTGCCTGCTAATAAAGTTCCTACCAATATCATACCTAAAATACGATTCTTACTCATAAACTCACCTCTTAGTATTGTTTTTTTGTACCATATGTTATTGTTGTACCAATAGACGTTGCCAAAATGAGAAAGATAGCACATGCTAGGCAAAGTTAAATTGGCGAAACAATATGGTATGTATACAATTGTAACTCATGTTTATTACAAAACCGTTACAAAACTTTGAAAAGTTTGCAGAAATTAATCAAAATGACTTGAAATATTAGTATATTTCTTAAAAAATTGGTATAATTGACTATAGCTAAATCCTCCTACTGGAGTAACTAGGCTGGTCGGCAGCTTACGGCAGCCTGCTTGCCCTGCATCCTGGGAGGCGGTTTTCAAAAGGTATAGAGACCCATCGGCAAAGCGGAAGATTCCGGGGGCGCGAAATGCCTTTTTTGCCGCAGGCAAAAATCGTGAGGTTGGAAACCAATGACGACAGCAGGTGGAAAAAAGACAAGTTATACTTTCTGTTGTGGGAAATTTGGCTATAAATATAAATTTGGAGGCATATGTGAATATTCTAGTTATAGACGGTATGGGCGGTAGTATTGGAAAGTCAATAATAGAAAAAATAAAGGCTGAGCTTGAAGGCGTAGTAATAACTGCTGTAGGTACGAATTCTATCGCAACGAGTGCAATGCTAAAAGGCGGGGCTGATTTCGGCGCAACCGGAGAGAATGCCGTTATCTTCAATGCAGCTCGTGCGGACTATATAATTGGTGTAATGGGGATAATGCTTGCAAATTCTATGCATGGGGAGGTTAGTCCTAAGATGGCTGAGGCAATATCTACAAGTACGGCTTGTAAAATTTTGCTACCTGTTGATAAGTGCAATGTTATAGTAATGGGTGTCAGGGCGGCTTCGATGCAGGTATATATAAGCGAGATTGTGAGTAAGTTGCGTGAGCGAGATTAAAGGGTGCTGCTCAAAATAGTTGCAGAATAAATTCGCTCACATTAAAACCTACGTTAGATTTTGGGTGTTTCTCTTTCCAGTTTCAAAAACATTTTTAGGTATAACATCATCGAGTATATCACCTCTTAGGGTGAGTATTTACTATTACTTATAACTTGTCAATTATTTTGAGGCATGACCCTAAAGTTTAGGAGTGTTGAAAATTGAACCCAGAAGAAAAAATGCACCATGTATTGGAATTAGCAAATACAGCTATAGAAAATGGAGAGATGCCCATTGCTGCCGCAATCTACCATGGGGACGAGCTTATATCTTCCGCTTATACAACAGATCGCTCAGACGGAAGGTGGCTTGTACACGCAGAACAAAAAGCGTTGATGGATGCAGATATGCAAAAGCTGCCCATTGAAGTGCGTAAAAAGTTGGAGTTGTACACGAATCTAGAACCTTGTCTAATGTGCCTTGGTATGGCAATGTCCAGTTTTGTTGACAAGATATTTTACTCACTGGAAGCTCCTGAAGACGGAGCGATAGATATTGTTCGTAAAGGGTTTGAAAGTCGAAAAGTATCGGGGCTTTCAGCATATCGTTTTCCAGAAGTAGCCGGCGGGCTTTTGCGCAATGAGAGTATTTGCTTGTTTCGCAAATTTGTCGAGATTAATGAAGGTAAAGCCCCGACAGCGTTTGCAAAATCCTTGGCTGTTCTGACTATGGACTCAGAGCGAAGTTGAGGTTTATTTGAAAAGAATCATATCAAAGATATTTAGGTCATGCCTTAAGAAAGTTGATAAGGAGTACATAGTTGTGAATTCTCACCCTAAGAGGTGATATAAAAAACAACCATAAGTGGTATACTCGGACAACAAATTCGTTCATTACGATGCGATAGCTAAAAATGTATTAGAAACAGGAAAGAGTAACACCATTATTCCAAATCTCTGGAGATGCGTACAATCCTTTTGGACCTGCTCATTAATGTGATCGTTTTTTAAACAACTATTTTGAGGCAAGACCTGATTAATTCGATTTATTGACATAAGCAGGGAGTTCATGGTAAACTTAGTCACTGAATGATGCCAAGAGGTATCTTGTACGGCAAAAGCTGTGCGGGGTATTTTGGTGTCTTTTTTTATGAAGAAAAACTACTGAAAGAGGTGTAAAAAATATGAACACGCTTTACTTTGAATGCAATATGGGTGCGGCCGGTGATATGGTAATGGCGGCTTTGCTTGAGCTTCATCCAAATCCCGAGGACTTTCTAGAAAGGCTGAACGCAATCGGAATCCCTGGGGTAGAAGTTAGGGCAGAATCTCATGAAAAGTGCGGTATAGTAGGAACACGAGTTGTAGTAAGCATAAACGGACTGGAAGAAGAGTCACATGACCACCATCATGGACATAGCCATAGCAACCATGAGCATAGTCATGGTCACGAGCATAGTCATGGTCATGAGCACAGTCATCATGGACATGAACATAGCCATAATCATGGTCACGAACATGAGCACGAACACAGCCACAGCCACGGAGGGCATAGCCATAACAGCTATCGTGATATTGAACATAGAATAGGGCATTTGAATATATCCGATGCCATAAAGAAAAACGCACTTGCCGTGTATAAGCTGATTGCTGATGCGGAGAGTACGGTTCATGGAGTAGATGTGGATCAAATTCACTTTCATGAAGTTGGGGAGATGGATGCACTCGCTGATATTGTTGGCGTCAGTATGCTTATAGAGGAGCTCGCACCGGATGCGATTAAAGCCTCTCCCATTAATGTCGGCAGTGGCCATGTAAAATGCTCTCATGGCATATTGCCTGTGCCCGCGCCTGCGACTGCGCTCATCCTGCAAGGGATACCAATCTACAGCGACAAAACAAAAGGCGAGCTATGCACTCCAACAGGGGCTGCACTTATTAAGCACTTTGCTAATGAGTTTTGTTCGCTGCCAATGATGAGAGTATCGGGTATTGGTTATGGCATGGGAACGAAGAATTTTGAAAAAGCCAATTGCGTGCGTACATTTATAGGGGATGCGAGCGGTGACTGAATGTTAGAGAAAGTATCGGAGCTTGTATGCAACCTTGATGATATGACTGCTGAAGCTATAGCTTTCGCACAACAACTGTTGTTTGCTGAGGGTGCGCTTGATGTTTATACCATACCAATCGGCATGAAAAAAAGCCGGCTTGGAGTAAGCCTGACCTGCATGTGCCACACAGACGACAAGGATAGAATGCTTGGGCTGATTTTTAAGCATACTACGACCCTTGGAGTTAGAGAGTATGTTAGCCGCCGCTATTCATTAAAAAAAGAATATTCAAAAGTTCAGACAAAATTCGGTGAGATAAGGATGAAATCGTCACACGGATTTGGAGTAAGAAAGTCGAAACCGGAATATGAGGATATCGCTAAGATTGCTAGGGAAAAGGGAATTTCGATACAGGATATATTAGACGAGATTTAAAAGGAAAAGGCTGTCTAGCTAAGATTTTTTAGCTATAGCTAAATCACTTTAAAACAGACCGAAGCGAAGCAGAAAAGTTCCAATATCCTTGGTAAGTTTTGTGCATTGCCAGATTCTGGGCAATACACAACGCAGCTGGAGGATGTTTTTGAACCGGAATTACTTTGGGACTATTTTAAGTAGATTTAGTTTAGGCAGCCTTTTAAGTAGGATAACTTTTATCGCAGTGATATTCTAAAGCAAGAAGTTATTTTGATGTTTCAAACTCATATGCAATAAGCATTTCATTATATTCTTCAAGCACAAGTAAGCGGCCTTCTTTAGCGATTAGATTATTCCAAAAACCAATAGCACCACTATCTCCTTTAATAACTTGAACAAAGTACTGTCCGGGAAACTCATTGAATAGTAGTTTGCACGCATCATTGGCAATACCCTTATTACGGTAATTACTCAAAACAAAAATATCAGTAATGCCATAATCGCAGCCTGGCTTTACAAGCGGCGGGAAAACAAAAACAATTAACCCCGTAATCTTGCCCATATATCTGACTATATACGACTGCGCCCTTTCGGGTGATACATTCAAAGTTTGTAATGTGTTATCCTTGTCATAATAACCTTCCTCATCAATAGACTGTACATATCGGGCAAGAACTTGGCTCTGTTATGATGGAACAAATTAAATAGATTTATAAAAGCTGCCTTGTTAGAATCATTTACTTTTTCTAATTGTACCTTATCCATCTAACAGCCAACCTTTCTTGAGGAATTAATGGACTACTCAGTTTTTTTATGATTCACCATCGTTTCTTCCATCTATAATAAAATCTATATCTGTTTTATTTTCAATTATCGCTCGAACAGAAATTTCTAAGCCGCGTGTCATCTCCTCTGGCGCCATATAGAAAGTATTTCTTTTATCCATTATCTGCTCAGGAAAGTAGGGGACATGTATAAAGCCGCATCGCATATTTTGATAATGCTTATTGCCAAGATACAATAGAGCATACATTAAATTATTGCATACATAAGCACCCGCGGAATATGAAAGTGAAGCAGGGATATTATTTTGGATAAGCTTTTTTACAATAGCCTTGACGGGCAGAGTAGAGTAGTAAGCTATTTCACCATCCTCAAATATAGTTTCATGAGAGGCTCTGTGTCCATCATTATCAGGGCTGTTTGCATCACGTAAATTAAGACCAACCTTTTCAACACGAAGCCCGAAAGAACCCCCGGCTTGACCTAAGCTCAAAACAACATCAGGCCTCTCTGAGTCCAAAATAGCTTTAATAACGTCTATTGATTTTTGGTATGAGGTAGGAAGTTCCCGCTTGATGATTTCATGGTTATCGATACCATCCGGCAAAGACTTCAATATTTCAAAGGCGGGGTTGATAGCTTCACCGCCAAAGGGTTCAAAACCTGTCAATAATATTTTCATTATGTTCACTAGACCTGCTTCGAAATCATTCCAGTATCTTTGTCTCAAAACTTACGATCAGCTTTGTCACCGCCTCCTATGCCACTGGAGCAAGCAAAAATTGAGCTTGTATATGCTTCGTCTGCGATTCCTAGCATCCCATTAAAATTTGTTCCAAATATACTGAGGTGGAAATCTAAACAGATCAATCTCCTTTCATTTGTAAAAATTGACTTCATCTTTAATCAGCATATCACCATCATAGACGAAATTAGCTGAAAAAAAAGGCTTATCATTTAAAATCCAATTCCAAAAAAGGCGATCACCTTCCCAAAGTTCCATATCGAGAATCTTATCATTATCTATCCAGTGAAGTTCACCTTCATCGCAGTTTCCTATTTCGCCTATGTATTCGGATGCGGTGTAGATAAAAATATAGAATAAATTTTTAGGGTCGTTCGTTATGTTGTTAAAAGTTACAATGCCTCTCAATTTAAACTCACTAAGCGTAACCCCGGCTTCTTCCTTCACTTCTCGGATTAGACACTCCTCAGGAGACTCGCCGGGCTCAAACTTACCTCCAAGACCAATCCATTTGTTTTTATTGATATCATTTTTCTTTTTATTTCTATGTAGCATAAGCGTTTTGCCATTTTTTTGTATGTAGCATTCTGTACATAAAAGCATATTGTCGCTCCATTTGCATTTTATACTATTTTAATTTAGGTGTATGTCATGGAGTAATATGTGAAATGATTTTTTTTACGCTTTTTTCAAACTTAGGGCGTGCAAGCATGACTAAGTGGCCGCAAGTTTGGCATTTAATGCGAAAATCCATACCGATTCGCAAAACTTCCCAAACATTACCGCCACAAGGATGATTTTTTTTTGTTTGAACAATATCTCCAATTTTATAACTCATAATAATTACCCATTTGCCAAGCTAAGTACACGAACCTTATATCTGTCAATAACTTCAGCGCAAGCGCAAAACTTATCAACTAAAGAAACTATATGACTTTCCCTAAACCTAGGGGGAGCCGGAGTCATCGGCCACATATGGTTAAGAATAGCATCTTTCTCTTTTTTATTTAGGGTGGTTATTTTTTTTGCATTTTTAAGAGCGGCTTTCGGGTGAATATGAATATGCGCTCTTGCCGACTTAGTCTCTTCCCGCCAATCATAAAGGAATAAGTCATGCATAATCCCAGCACGGGCAGCACTTCTATAATCAAGCTTAAGCTTACGGCAGACTAAGAAGCTGTAATAAGCCACATTTATACTATGTTGAAGCCTGCTTGTGCCTACATGCTGGCTAAAATTATCAAGGTCTTTAATCATTTTATGCTCAAGTAAATCGCTAACGCATTCATAAAATTGCCCTGCGAGCTCTTTATCAGATTCATCTAAATATATTCTGGACCAAATCGCTTTTTTCAATATGTACATCTCCTTGTTCTCAATATGAAATCCTTAAACATGATAGCATGTACAAATCGAAAAAGCCAACGATTTTCATAAATTCTTACATGTTAGTTTTTGGAATGGAAGGTTAGGGGATAGTGCTTAGCTTAGGTTACTTAATCCTATCCATACCGCCCATGTATGCTCTCAGTTTTTCCGGAATATTAACAGAGCCGTCTTCATTCAAGTTATTTTCAAGAAAAGATATCATAGTCCTTGTTGTCGCCATAACCGTGTTATTTAGGGTGTGAGGGTAGTAATTGCTGCTTTCGCCTCTGATTCTCAACGCTAATCGCCTTGATTGCGCCTCGCCAAGATTAGAGCAGCTGCCGACTTCAAAATACTTCTGTTGCCTAGGCGACCAAGCATCTATATCAATACTTTTTACTTTCAAATCGGCTAAATCGCCTGAACAGCATTCCAAAGCACGTACAGGAATGTTTAGTGATGTGAAAAATTCAATTGTATGATTATACAATTTATCAAACCATTCCATGCTATCTTCAGGCTCGCATACGACTATCATCTCCTGTTTCTCAAATTGATGAACGCGGTAGACTCCCCGCTCCTCAATACCGTGTGCACCTACCTCTTTTCTAAAGCAAGGCGAATAGCTGGTCAGCGTCTGGGGCAAGTCCTCAGGCTTTATGATAGTGTCTATAAACTTGCCTATCATAGAATGCTCACTGGTGCCTGTGAGGTAAAGGTCTTCGCCCTCAATTTTGTACATCATGTTATCCATTTCATCAAAGCTCATAACCCCAGTAGCAACAGCACCCCTAATCATATACGGCGGAATGTAGTAGGTGAAGCCTTTGTCGATCATAAAATCCCGCGCATAGGACAAAAGAGCAGACTGAAGCCTAGCAATATTGCCTTTGAAATAGTAAAATCCGCTGCCGCTTACTTTTCTTGCGCTGTCAAGCTCTACACCGTTTAGGCTTTCCATTATATCTATGTGGTAAGGAATTTCGAATGCGGGTGGAGTAGTATCACCGAACTTCGCAACTTCTACATTTTCGCTGTCATCCTTACCCATAGGCACGGAAGCATCCATTATATTAGGTATGACCATCATTATTTCTTTAATTTTCACAGAAAGCTCGCTCTCTAAAGCTTGAAGCTTTTCAAGCCTTGGAGCAATTTCACTTACTTCTTTTTTTGTTTTTTCAGCCTCATCTTTTTTACCCTGAGCCATGAGTGCGCCAATTTCTTTGCTTTTCACATTACGAATATTACGCAAAGAATCTGCCTCAGCTATAGCCTCACGATGCTCTACGTCAAGCTTTATAACTTTATCTATAAGAGGCAATTTTTCCTGTTGAAATTTTTTTATAAGATTTTCCTTAACCAGCTCAGGCTCATTTCTAATCAACCTAATATCAATCAATGATAGTACCTCCTTCTACTTTTTTATCATCTGTAACCACCACAAAATCCGGCTTATGCTCCTTAAGCAACTCCAAAAATTCATCGCCGGTTATATTTTCTTTTTCAAAAAGATGCTCCGCCAAAACTTCCATAACACGCTTATTCTCAAGAAGCAGGCTCTTGGATTTTTCGTAGCATTCGTCTAAAATTCGCTTGACTTCCTTGTCTCTTAATGCCTCCGTTTCAGGGGCGCAGGTTGCAACAGGGCGACCGTCTAAATACCTGCTCTCAACACTCTCAAGCCCCATAATTCCAAAGGCTTCACTCATGCCGAACTGGCTAACCATACCCCTTGCCATACGAGTAGCGCGTTCAATATCGTTAAAAGCGCCTGTGGTAGAAGTGTTAAAAACAATCTCTTCGGCGGCTCTACCGCCAAGTGCGGCAATTATTTGAGCAATTATTTCTTCTTTTGTAGTCAAATACGTTTCCTCTTCAGGCACATACATGACATAGCCCAAGCTACCCATTGTTCTTGGCACAATACTAATTTTTTGCACAGGCATAGAATTTTTTTGCAGTGCCATTGTTAGCGCATGACCGATTTCGTGATAGGAGACGATACGTTTTTCTTTCTTTGTCATGATTCGGTCTTTTTTCTCTTTACCCGCCATGACCACCTCAACGGCTTCCATAAGGTCTTCTTGCTTAACTTTCTGACGATTTTCCCTAACTGCTCTAAGAGCACCTTCGTTTATCATATTTGCTAGATCCGCACCGGCAGCACCACTGGTCGCCATAGCAATTCTCTTCAAATTCACATCGTCATCCAATGCAACTTTTTTTGCATGCACTGCTAAAATAGCTTCGCGGCCTATTAAATCAGGCTTCTCAACAATAACTCTTCTATCGAAACGCCCAGGACGGAGTAGGGCTTTATCCAAAGTTTCTGGCCTATTTGTGGCGGCCAATATGACTATACCTTTTGAGGTGTCAAACCCATCCATTTCAGCGAGTAATTGGTTTAGAGTCTGCTCACGCTCATCATTTGTGCCTAATTGGCTGTCCCTGCTCTTGCCGACAGCATCAATCTCATCTATGAAAATTATACAAGGTGCATTTGAATTCGCCTGCTTAAATAAATCTCTAACCCTTGATGCTCCAACGCCTACATACATTTCCACAAACTCTGATCCGGTGAGCGAAAAGAAAGCAACATTAGCTTCCCCGGCTACAGCTTTTGCAAGCAAAGTCTTACCTGTACCGGGTGGGCCTACTAAAAGCGCTCCTTTAGGCTGCTTTGCACCGATTGCCACATATTTTTCAGGGTTGTGAAGATAGTCGATTATTTCATTGAGAGATTCTTTTGCCTCTTCCTGCCCGGCAACATCGTTAAATGTAACGCCCGTAGCTTTTTCCATATTATAGCGCTTGGCGTTTGATTTACCTACGCCCATAATTCCGCCTCCGCCCATTCGCTTGGACATATTACGCATTATTAGGCTAAACACAAGATAGAAAAGACCTATCGGCAGAACCCAGTTCAAAATAAATGGCATGAAAATGCCTTGGTCAACTGCATGTCTGATAAATTCAATATCATTTTCGTGCAAAAGCTCTACAAGCTCAGGAAAATAGAGTGCTCCTGTGTAGTAAATAATCTCTTGTTCACGAGCGGCAACTCCCGGAAAGCCAGGAATGTTAATACGAGTATCTTCAGTTGCCTCACTAGGTAAAAAGTGCGGAACGCCGATTATGTTCTCGACTGATTCTGCATCTACATCATCTCTAAGCCTTATCAGATGCCTGTCACTTTGAATCTCGACAGACTCGATATATCCTCCGTGGATTAAGTCCAGGAATGAGTTAAAAGATATCTCTACCCTAGTGCTGCCTCCCATATTAGCTATAACAAGCTGAATAATCACAGTACATATAAGTCCTATAATCATCAAATTGAATATATTAAAATTCCCATCCTTGGGACTGTTTGGCTTGTTATTGTTATTATTTTTATTTTCCATGGCATCCTCCATTAGGGTAATTATTCAATATAGTCATCGTAGCCTTCATATTGTCAGAACATAAGCGCAGTATTTTTTCATAAGGCGAGACTGGTCGGCAGCTTTCTGCCTGTTCGACCTGCATCGCCGACAGGCATACTGGGAAGCGTCGATAATGACCGGAAGATACCGGTTGTGCTCTAGTACCGTTTTTGCCGAAGGCAAAAATCTTGAGACGCATTCATGCAAATCCTCGATTTGCACGGGCGTACAGGAAGCGGTATGCTAGGAGGTGCTGACGATGCATTGAGAAAAAAGACAAGCTTTGTCTGTCAATTTGATGGCTACGGTGACTATAACTATAGTCTTAGCACAGTTAATTAATTATAACAAATTTATTGGCAAATATGTTAAGTGTTCACAAAAAGTTCACAACAGTTGAGGTAATATGCAGATAATACAAAAACCGCCTATCCTTCAAGGAAAATGGCGGTTTTACTACTAAGCGGGTGAAGGGAATCGAACCCTCGTGTTCAGCTTGGAAGGACGAAGAGAATCACGCAATTTCAAGTTTTTTATAGAACTTTCCACTTAATTATCCGCAAAGGCATTTATTTTATTGGCAGCATCTTGTATCGCTTTATCAGTTGTATGGGTATATATTTTTGCTGTAATGCTTATATCGCTATGCCCCATGAGGTAACGTGCCATGTTAATCGGAACTCCTGCGTCTTGTAAATCTGTACAGAAGCTATGTCGAAGGCAATATGTGGCTATGTCTGGAGCTAGTTTGCTTTCGACTATTTGATTGCGATAAACCACTGCACCTATAGAGATATCTAGTTCTCGCTTAAAATTGCGCCAGAGACAGTCCATGCTATTTTTTGTATGTCTCTTACCTGTAGTTGGTTGGGTGAACACAGGCTCAAAGGGCTGTCCTTTTGCGCTTAATAAATCATCATAAATTGCATTTGATATAGGGATATCCCGAACGCCGGAACTGCTCTTAGGTGGCCCAATTTCTTTAGTTCCGGCTTTCATCGCTTGTTCAACTCGGATTATTCGCTTATCGAAATTTATATGTTTCCAATCAAGGGCGCGAGTTTCATTCGGACGCATGCCAGTAAACAATAGAGTTTTTATCCATAGCCCCGCATAATGTGTTTTAGCAAGCCCTAATATCTGCTTTCTCTCATCAGGCGTAATCGCACGACGTGACTTGTCCTCTGCTTTTGGTATTGTTAAGTATTCTGCTGGGTTATGCGATATTAAACGCGATATATGAGCCTGCTTGAATATAGCCCCTAACGCATGTCTTAGTTTGTTTAAGTTCGACTTACTATATCCAATTCGACTATTTATAATCTTTTGTAGTTCTATATCTCTTATATCTTTCAGTTTTTTTGCGCCGATTGCCGGGGCAATTACTCCATTTATAAATGTGCAGTAATTACGATACTGCGCCTCACCTACAAATGGCCTCTTGTAAGTTTCTAGCCATTCTTCTGCCCATCTCGCTACCGACATGTCACCGGATATGCCGACCTCACCACGTTCTAGTTTGTCTCGCTTTATAGCGGCCTTCTGGTCGGCCTCCCTTTGATTCTTCCCGGTGGCTTCATATCGCTTACCATTTAGATAAAATGTAGACCTATAACGCTTTTTATGTACATCTTTCGACACAAAACCACCGCCCATTAGTTACATTATTAAAGTAATAATTGTTGCGACCATTCCGAGAACCATAAGAATAGGCATTAAGCACCCGCCGCCGGTCAGCATCCGTCCTGCTTTCCGTTGCCGTCCGCTACGTGTTGTCGGTATGCCTGTAGCTCTAGCAAAATTGCGCTTTGCTTGCGTTACTCCTGTAGCCCTTTTCCAGCTAAACGATAGACCGGGTATCCCCGTGTTGCTTTTCTTCCTTGGCATTGTTTCAGCTCCTCTTTTGCCTTGTATGTATTGCTATACCTCTTGCATTATATCTAACAGTGAATCTATCTTTTCTCTATCCCATAAAACAATACCTGTTCGCCCGGCTGCCTCTTTAGCCGATGAAGTAAAGAATTGATTAGTCATGACAACTCCTATATGTCGCTTATAAAATTCTTTACCCGAAAAAATCTCTTGAACAGCTTTATTGCCTATATTTGAGGAAGAGCGCTTGCACTGAATTGCATAGGTAATGCCGTCTTTTTCAGCAAGGATGTCTACACCATGATCTCCGCTACCGACTGTTACTTCAGCTTTGCTAAAGCCATCTTTCATAAGCAAATCTGCGCAAAAATGCTCAAATTCATGTCCATCCATCAAGTCAAAATGTTTCTCTGTTATTGGCGTTTCATTGAAAATTTTATCGGCACCATTTTGCAGCTCTTGCAGAAAGGTTACATTAAACGGCTCCATTTTGTCTGTATATGGATTCATTGATTCAAAAAAACTACTCAATTTATTCTCTTTACCGTTCACAGTCTTTAAGCTCTCCGAATCTTCGCACGCTTTAAAATAGGCTCTTTTAATAAAATCATTGATAGGCTCCACTCTATCATTGGACAGAGCCAATAAGAGATTAATGTCAATATTATTTGTTAATTTTATGTAGCCTGCGTTTGAGGCAAAGGCTAATTTGGTTGTGAGCTCAACAAGCGTATCAAAACGACTAAAAAATACGTAAGGGTCAGTAGTTGTCTGCAATATTCTAGCGCAATCATGAACTTGTCTTATCCAAATCAGAACATTCGTGCGAGCCTCTGTTTTGCTTACTGCGTGCTCATGTGGCGTACAGCTTTGCTCCGTTTTGTATTTTTTATGCTTTATGTAGCCCCAAAAACCTAGCCATATTGCAATAGCACACATAACAACTACTGTGCTGATGCCTAGCTCTTCATCGCCAATTGAAGCCGTAGCGGAGATGAATGAAAACAAAGATAGTGACCATAAAGCTATTGTGCCTGTTGAAATTTTTTTCATAGCAAGTCATCCTCTTTTGTTTGTTTTATCCAAAAGTATAGTTTAGAATTAAAACAATGTCAATAATTGTGCAGAAAAAAGTAGATAGGGCTGCGAAAAAGCTTATGAGATTACCCGAATAGCAATATTTAACTGAGTGTACATGCGTTCATCCGTTTTTCGTCCGCATTTTTAATGTGTTCATCCGGTATGTTAAATTCAGATTACAAATAATGCTGTCTTGTTACAAAATAGTGGAAATTTAGTTTTTGTTATGTTATCATGTATGAAATTAAGTATGTATGCCCGCCCCTCCAAGTCTGCAAACTTGAATGGGTAGGACTTCCGAAACGAAAGACGTAGCTATCTTTCATTCGGCACTTTATTGTGTGCCGATAATGGGATAGCTATGCCTTTCGTTTTTTTTATTTTGTTTTTAGGAGGTGCTGAAAAAAACATATACAAAAATACATCAAGGGAACACAAGTTCGGCTGTACAACATCTACAAATCGAATAAATTTTCGAATGTTCGATTGAATCGACATTATGTTCTGTATATAATAACTTCTACCTACTAAAAATCAATAAGAAGTTTCGCCTACACCAAAGCTTCACACAAAAAGCAAATGCTCCTCGTAACAATAACGAGGAGCAGTGCTACTGAAATGCTTAGGTAGCAAATCAGTTAATATCCACATTGCCCAAATGTGGACTTAGGAAATGCGTTGTGACTTCATACGAACTAATTATGATGACATCATCATACCACATTAGCAAATAGTTGTCAATTATTATAGCGAACTATAGCCCCCGATGCCGCCTTGTAAGGACTTTTCTATGTTTTCTATGTAAAAGGATATTGGGCGATAGGCAACATCACCAACTAAAGTCGCTATATTGCTATTTAATTACTTGTTTTTCATTAGCATTGCTATTGTGAGCATAATCATAATTAATTCAAAATACGACAAACGCAATTTCCTTTCCGCCTTACAATCCTATGGGTGCGAAAGGAAATCAAAGCTATAAGAACAGAAAATTAAGCATCACCAATACATATACGAAGGAGTTAGTTATGGACAATATCACTAAGCTTGTACATCTGCACGAAAAACAACGCCGAGCAGCATATACGAAGAAAACGATTCATCGTAACGGTAACCTAGTACAGCTGTTTAAAAAACAACAGCCGGTTGCTCTGATAGAGTATGAAGAATTTCTATTCGTACTAGCCAACGACTTACTAGTTCCCCTTGATGTTGTTCATAATGATGAAGAATTTATTGAATTTCACAGAAGATTTAATAACGCTCTAAAGGGGGTACATTTCTGCATTAATCTTTATCGGGATCCTCGCTATCGGGGTTAGGTTTAGCACTGTCAATATCTGTAGCCTTGCGTATCGCTTCCCTGGATATGCGAGGCTCTTTGATTGTTGCTGTATCAAAATGCTCTTTGTCGTATAATTCGTTCAAAAGGGCTATGCAGTCAGCGTGATCGCTTAGTTGATTTTTTTGAAAAATAGCTTTAGGAGCATCTAGCATTTTCTTGAATTCTTCCCACACTGGGCAATCTTTCAAGTCCTTAAATGATTTAAGCCTTGCCATTGGAATTTCTGTTTTTTCATGAAGCCAGACGGGCACCCTTCCATCTTCTAAGACTTTTACTGCTCTTGGCGGGCTATTTCCAAGCCTTTTTTGAGTTGCCTCATAGTTAAAGTAAGCGTTAAGCCCTTTTTCAACTATTGACTTGTCTAAACTTTCTTTCATTGTTCTATGCTCCTTTTCATTTGCAATTAGTTGCAATTGTGGTTCGGGGTTGTCCGTCTCACAAAGAAGGTATGCCGAAGTGGTACCTAAAACCTTTGCGATTAATGGGATACACTTGTAAAATGACTCTGATTTCCTTTCCCAATCATTGACGGTTTGTGGCTTAAGATTGGCAACCCTTTCAAATTCTGCTCGGTTTTTATACTTTGCAGCAATTAAATCGAGTATCCGTTCTTTTGTGCTCATGTAACTCTCCTCTCTTGACTAAGGAAATATTCCTTGTTATAATATGTTTACAAACTATTTAGGGGGGCGTTGTCGTGGATTACTTGAATCTTTTTCTAATAGTATTTCTTGCAAATAGAGTTGGCAAGGCTTTTGATTTTGTGGGCTACCTCGTTTCGGGGTTAAAAATTTAAAAGCATCGATTTAGCACATGAGTTAATAAGGCTGTGGCGATAGGAATCATTACGGCTGCAACAGCAAATTTAATATTGGACTGAATTTTCTCTTTCCGCTTTTCCTTGTATGGCTCAAGAAGATTGAGGCTTTCTTCCCTTAATATAAGCCTCCCCACATTATCGTACATCTTACCGTAAAAACCACTATCTACTTGTACCCATTTTTCACGTTCAATAAGCCTTTTGTCAAGCAAGGAATCAATGCGCAGTTTGCACTTTTTATCAGCTCTAAAGGCTTTTAATATTTCTTCATCAGAAACGGGCTGATGTTTTTCTATGTAGAGCAACATTTTAAGCTCATGAGTATTTGATGGTTTAGAGGCAGTCAACACTTAAACTCCTTTCATCATCCTTTGCTTTTAATACTTATAAACAATTTTAGGGGGTGTAGCAGTGAAAGACAATACGCAGATAGCTCTAATTACCATTGCATTGATTGGCGTTTCACTTGGCGCATTTGCTGCAAAGGTATGGATAGTAGCATGGATAATAAGAACGGTGTTCGGCATTGGCTAGGGTTACAAAATCATTATACTTTGTTTTTAAAATATACCTGTAAACTACTTTTTTTTTGAGGGGGGGGTAATTATGATTGATGATGACATTAAGTCAACATTAAAAGCTATAGCAATGCTTACTCGTACAGCGCTTGAGTTTATCGAGCAAGCGGAATCCGATTCAAGGGAAATCTGCGGCCTCTGGGACCCAATGCCTTCGCTTCTTAAAAGCATAAAAAATGAGGCAAAGGCCTTAGACATTGAAGCATTGCACTAACAAACTGCTTAAGGGGGTATTGCAATGGAAGCGCAATTGAAAGTGCAAGTGGATACTGCGGAGCTTGATATAGCAATAGAAAAATCAATCAAGCTTAGTCTCCTTGCAAAAGAAGCTATGGACGCTCATGACAAAGTCGTGCGCAAATCCTTAGAAGGAAACAATCTTCGCTCATTAATTTTTGGGCTACTTGTAGCACATGGACCACGTCTTTCAGAAGACGAGTTGTTTAAGCGCACAGAAAACATCATGGCCTATTTTAAGTAGATGCTCAACGGTAGAGAGACTAGCTAGATGCCATCGCCAGCGAAAGCAGAGCAGAGGCGATGCTTCCACTAATCCAAGAATTTCTTTGAACCACTTCTGAAAACTGCGCTAACATGCCTTTTGTTGGCGCTTCTTTTTCTGTAGCCATTTTTTCAAGCAAATCAACGATTTGGTTTAATTGCTCAGCGTCAGGAGAGCTTGAAGACCTCACTTCCTCCCTCATTTCATCAAAGCAAAAGTTAATATTCATTGTTACGCTTCCCTGTGTGCCAATTGCTGAGTTGTAAGCGTTGTTAATATTGATTTGCGGATGAGCAATTGATGCTACATTTTGCTTCTCTCCAGTGGATATATATGCATATAGCGCTAATGGTTCTTGATGCACTTCTGGAATTTCAATCTCTGTTACATAAAATCGATTGCCAGTTGAATCAATAATGATATCATCCTTTTTTATATCTTCACTTGAGTAAAAGACAAATCGCTTTTCTTCACGCTCGTATATGGCGATTGCCGATAAAGCTTCAACGCTGTTGCGCTCAACAGAAACTTTTTTACCTATCCCTTCCATTGCAAAATCAATATCCATTCTGACAGCTCCTTTTTTATACACCTTGCACAATTGCAGGGTGTTATTTTTGTGTGTTTGTTGTGCAAGGTGACAAATAGGGAATATTTCCTTAAATTATGTTGACTAAGGAATAATTCCTTAGTATACTATAACCATACCATTAAAAATTATAAATCAAACCCCCGAAGGAGGCAACAACAATGACAAACTACAACAAATCAGAAATCATGGCAAGAGCCTGGGAAATGCATGGAAGCAATGAGTTCCTTTTAACACTTATAGCTAAAAACCCTATAATCGCACAGTTCCACAAAAGCGCACAATCAAGGCCTTTCGGCTACTTCCTCAAAAAAGCTTGGGCAGAAGCTAAAGCGGCAGGCGAGCAAGCTATAGAAGCAGAGCAAGCGCCAGCACAAACCATTGAAGCTATCGAAAGGCAAATCTTTACACTCAAAATGAAAGACCGTTGGAGCAGAGAAGACTACAGCACTATGGATAAGCTCCAGGCAGAGCAAACGGCTATTTTAAACAAAAGGCAAACAGCATAATTAACTACTTACAGGGGTGCCGAAGCACCCGCCGTGCAATTAGTGGTTAGCCCATCTATGGTCGGCACCCTTGCAAGCAGTTAATTGAGCACATACACCATTAACCATACCACAATACAACCGAAAAGAAAAGAGGTGATTATCATAAAAATGTCAAAAGAAAGGGCTACACCCAATGTAGCATTTAGCGTCCGTCTTGAACCTCAGTTGTACGAAGAGTTGCATGATTTTAGCCTCCGGACAGGACATGGCAAAAGTAAGACTTTGAACATGGCGCTGGAAGAATATTTGAAAAAAAGGAAGCCTACAAAAACGGGCTAGAAAGGAGGCCTATCATGCCTAGTAAACCAGACTGGCACCTTGCAGCAGAAGCCATTATCAAAGAACATGGTGGAAAAATGTATTTTAACTTTGGCGAGGTTAGCAAGATTATAGGCTGTGGGATACATACCGTTCCTAGACTCTTTTACGATGCTGGCATTGCTGTTAAAAAAGTAGGCCCCAGCAAAAGAGTGAGTGCTTATGATATCGCTACTGTAATGACTAGTGGTCGTACCAGCGCAGTAGGTTAAAGCTTTAGAGAGCGATTTAACCCGAAAGGAGAACGCCATGAAAAAACGTAGTGAAATCCTAAAAGACATATTGTTTGGGTTAATCTTGCCTGTGGCGTGGATAGCAATGTTTTACTTTATGGCTCAAGTGCAGTAGTGCATTAAGGAGGAAGTTATATGCGAAACCTATTCGCCCTCCACAAAAGATATATGATACACA
>Ga0123352_10002731_pt1 | contig 24945 bp, 22 predicted proteins | sample TergutLab28metaG_FD_89700 | JGI IMG/M metagenome (GOLD analysis project Ga0123352, IMG submission 89700) | Labiotermes labralis P1 segment gut microbial communities from Petit-Saut dam, French Guiana - Lab288 P1 | ecosystem: Host-associated > Arthropoda: Insects > Digestive system > Gut ...
TCACCGCGACCGAGCTCGCGGGCGAGCCGATCGTCGCGAAGCTGTCCGAGGCGCCGGGCAACGGCGCGGCCGTCGGCGGCGTGAAGGTTGTCACCGAGAACGCCTGGTTCGCCGCGCGGCCCTCCGGCACCGAGGACGTCTACAAGATCTACGCCGAGTCGTTCAAGGGCGCCGAGCACCTCGCGCAGGTGCAGGCCGAGGCGAAACAGATCGTCGACGCGGCACTCGCCTCCGAGGCGTAGAGCCCGGCAGCGCGGCTCGCGGGAGGCACGTGCGCGAAAGAGGCCCCGGGCGAGCCCGGGGCCTCCTGTCGTGTGCGCTGAGCGCGTGCGACTGACTACTTCTTGTCGCCCTTGCCGTTCTCGCCCTTGCCGTTGTCGCCCTGGTGGTTCTTCGGCTCGCCGTTGCCCTTGAGCGCAACGGTCTGCGCCACCGCGCCCGTCGACGGGTTTAGCAGCACCTCGCGCTTCTGCGCGTCCGAGAAGTCGAAGAGGCTCGAGATCGAGTTCACCGTCCGGTCGAGCGAACCGTCACCGATGGTGCCGGTCTTCCAGTTCTGCTCGATGAACTTGAGGATCGACGGCTGGCTCGTCACGGTGTGGTCGACCGAGTTCGCCTTGGTGTAGGGCGAGATGACGAGCAGCGGCAGACGCTGGCTCGGGCCGCAGCGGTCGACGTAGCCGCCGAGCGCCTTCACACCGTTGGCGGCAGCCGTGGTGCAGATGGTGGTGTCGTTCGTCGCGCTGTTCGAGCTGTTCGTGATCGTCGGGGCGACGTGGTCGTACCAGCCGTCCGAGTCGTCGTAGGAGATGACGACGGCGGTGTTCTTCCAGTCCGCCGACTTCTGCAGGGCGTTGATCACGTTGATGTCGAAGGTCTGCTCGTCGATCGGGTCGGAGTAGGCGGCGTGGCCGTCCTGGTACTCCGGGGCCTTCAGGTACGAGACGGCCGGCAGGTTGCCGGCATCCAGCGCCTTGTAGAAGTACGACATGTCGTACTGGTGGTTCGCCTGCCCGTTGTGACCGACCTCGGCCACCGAGGCCGGGGCGATGTGGTGCGGGTTCGACGTCGACTTGTAGTACTCGAAGGGGTTGTGGTGCGCCGAGTAGTCAGCGGACGAGACGCCGGCCACGTTGGTGTGCGTCGTGCCGCAGACCGCGAAACCGGTCGAGCTGTCGGCCGCCGAGGTGGTCGGCGTGAAGCCGCCCTGGAACCAGCCCCACGTGACGCCCGCCGCGTTGAGCAGGTCGCCGACGTTCTTGCCCGACATCCCCGCCAGCGCGTTCGTCGAGGTGTGGTTGGTGTCGGCGCAGTCGTCGTACACCGGGTCCGGGTCGTTGATGACCGTGCCGACGCCGTTCGCCGCCGGGTCGGCGACCGTGTACGAGTCGGGCGTCGAGAGGGCGACCGGGTTGGTCGAGCTCGACGGCGAGTACGACGTCACGCCGTGGGTCTGACCCGAGACGAGGTTGAGGGCGCCCGGGGTCGACGGGCCGAAGCCGGCGTCCCAGCTGTTGTCGCTCATGGCGTAGTTCTGTGCGTAGTTCCACATGCCGGTGACGGTGTTGCCGTCGTAGTAGTCCATGGCGAGGCCGGGCTCGCCGAAGGCGCCGGTGCAGGTGTCCTTCGAGGTGTTCTCGACGAACTTGTCCATGAGGCCGTTGTCGACGGCCTCCTGCTCGGGCTTGTAGTTGTGGTTCTGGTCGCACGTGACCGCCTGCGCCGGGGTGAGGCGCGAGGGGTTGTACAGGTTCGGGTTGTTGTTCAGCAGCGCCGGGGTCAGGCCGTTGACCTTGGGCGTGTTCTTGGCCGCCGTGAACGTGGTGCCGTCGGTGTTCGCGGCGTTCGGGTAGGTGCCGAAGTAGTGGTCGAACGAGACGTTCTCGCCGTAGATGACCACGAGGTGCTTGATCGGGGTGGTGGTGTGCGCGGAGTTGTCCTTGACGGGCTTGGCCTCGGCCGGCGCGACCGCGAACGCGGTCGCCACGACGAAGCCGGCCGCCACGGCCAGAGCGCTACCGGCGATGCCGAAGCGCATCAAACGTGCTTTCTGCAACACGATTGCTTCTTCCTCTCTGTCCCGACGCCCGTGTGCGCCGAGCATGTGCGTTCACGCCGATTCCGGTCGGTGCGGATGCCCGGGCATCCGCGTCACGTGAACAATCCCTTGCCGAGCCAGTCGGAGGCATTCCTGACCCCCGGCAGCGCGAAGTAGTAGCCGCCCCCGACGGGCGAGATGTAGTCGACGAGCGGCTCGTTCGCGAGCCGCTTCTGCACCGTGACGAACTGGCGCTCGATGTCCTGGTTGTAGGCCGTGAAGACGAGCCCCTGGTCGAGGTTGCCGTTGGCGTCGATGCCGGCGTCGTAGTTGAACGCACGGCGCAGCATCCTCTGGTCCGCCGTCTGCGGCGTGCGCGGGTTCGCGAGCCGGATGTGCGCGTTGAACTGGATGACCGCGCCCGTCGGGTCGAGCTCGTAGTGCGGGTCGTCGAACTCGGCGGTGCCGGTCAGCGGGGCGCCGCTGCCGCGGTAGCGGCCGAAGATCTGCTGCTGCTCGTCGAGGCCGATGCGGTCCCAGAACTCGACGAGCATGCGGATGACGCGCACCGCCAGATAGCTGCCGCCCTCGACCCACGCGGGCTCGCCGTTCTGGTCGCCGTGCGCCCAGACGAGCCCGTCCATCGCCTTCTTGTCGCTCGTGAGCGGGTTCGCGGTGCCGTCCTTGAAGCCCATCAGGTTGCGCGGCGTGCCGCTCGGCCGAGGCGGCGAGGCGAAGCCGTCGTGGCGCCAGCGCAGCTGCATCGCGCCGCGGGTCGCGCGCAGCACCTCGCGCACGCCGTGCGTCACGACGTCGACGTCGTCCGCCTCGAACTGCAGCAGCAGGTCGCCGTCGCAGATGTCGCGGTCGAGGTCGTCGTTCGGGAAGTCCTCCATGACGCGCAGCTTCGCGGGCTTGGCGGATGCCAGGCCGAAGCGCCCGTCGAACAGGCTCGACCCGACGGCGAGCGTCACGGTCAGACCGCCCGGGACGACCTCCTCGCCGAGGATCCCCGAGTCCGACGGCTGCGCGGTGATGCCCACGTCGGGCGTCGTGCCGCCGGTCGTGAGGAAGCGCGCCCGCTCGGTGATCGTCTGGAGCAGCTGCTGCAGCCCCGCACGCCCCGTGGCCGTCACGTCGAGGGCGAGCAGCGCGGCCGAGCGGCGCACCGGGGCCAGGATGCCCGCCTGATGCGGCCCGTGAAACGCGATCTTCGCCGCCGCGTCGTCCAGGGCGACGGCGGGCGCCGCCTCGGCGACCTGGCCCGGGTGCGCGAGCGCCGCCGCGACGCCGACGCCGGCCGCGCCGGCCGCCGCGCCGAGCGCACCGATGAAGCCACGGCGCGAGGTGGTCGGGCGCGCAGCGGCCGGCGGCCGGGCGTCCGCCCGTGCGACCGGGTGGAACGGACAGCCGCCCGGCTCACCGGCGGCGTCGTGAGCGTCATGAGCACCGGACGCACCACCGGGCTGCGACGAGGTCGGTTCGGTCACTGCTGCACGGCCTTCCGCGGCTCGGAGATCTCGGCGACGGGCGCCAGCAGCTCGACGGTCGCGTCGAGCGCGGCGTTCAGCTGCTCGCGCTGCACGCGCGCGAGGGAGTCGAGCGGCACCCACGAGCCGTCGGCGCGTCGATAGGTCTCGACGAGCGCGCGGGCCGCCGCGAGCGACCGCTCGGTCTGCGGCAGCTGCGCGTAGCGCGAATCGAGCAGTGCGGTGAGCTCGGAGAGCGCCTGCTGCGAGCCCGCGAGGTTCGCGTCGATCGTCGCGAGGTTCGTGTGGCTGCCGGCATCCGTCTGCCCGGTCAACTCGAACTGGATCGCGTTCTCGACGATCTCGTGCGCGCGCAGGCCGATCTGCAGCGGGTCGATGCGATCGAGCGTCGTCGAGGCGGCGAGCGCGGTCGCGTCCGTCACGAGCTTGCGGGTGAGCGGGCGGATGTCCGAAGCGGGGCGCCCGGCCCACAGCAGCGCCTCGACCCGATGGAAGCCCGTGAGCGACGGGTCGTCGAGGGCGGTCCGACCCGAGGCCGGCTCGCCGTCGATCGCGGTGTCGTAGGCGCCGAACGCGCCGTAGGCCGCGCCGAGCGTCTCGTAGGTGAGGTGCGCGGTGAGCCAGTCGCGCCGCGCCCGCGCGAGGTCGCCGGCTGCGACATCCGCATCCAGCGTGCGCAGCTGCGCGATGAGGCCGGGCAGCCGGCCCTTGACCCACGCGCCGTATTTCTTGGCGACCGGGATGAGGTCGTTGGTCGTGAGCGGCACGACGCCCGCCGTGAGCACCGCCCCGGCGGGGGCCTTGCCCACGGTCACCGTGGGTCCGACGACCGGGTCGGCGTCAGCGGGGTAGCAGAGGAAGCGATAGTCGCCGGCGCCGAGGGCGACGGCCGCGCTGTGCCGCGCGCCGGCGCCGACGCCGTCGACCTCGAGGAAGACCTTCTTGCTCGCGACCTGCTGCAGCTGCACCTCGACATCACCGGTGTTGCCGTTGACGAAGGTGAACGACTGCGCGCCACCGGCCGCGTGCGTGCCGCCGTGTGCGCCCCACGTGCTGCCGCAGTGGCTGACATCGAGAGCGATCTCGGTCGGCGATGCGGCGGCGGATGCCCCGGCGCCGGCGCCGCGCGAGCCGCCCTCCCCCGGCTGCAGGAGCGTCCCGGCGAGCACGGCGCAGACGATGAGGCCCACGGCGGCGACGGCCCAGCCCCACGGGAACCGGGCGGCGTGCGGCATGGGGAGGCGGACCTTTCCGGGTTGCGAAGCGCGGCGGTACGGCCGAGCGGGTGCGGCCGGCACGGTGTCGGGTGGGGGATCCGGGCCGCGGGCATGCCGCGTTTCCGAGGTTATGGCGCTCCCCCTCTCGGGGGTCATGTCGTTCAGGTGCTGTTCATAGTTGTTTCACAGAGCCGTCTTCCTCACACGAAGTCGGATCCGACTGCGACGCGTCGAGCTAGCCTCGGTGCATGGCATCGATCCGAGACATCCCGCTGACGACGATCGACGGGCAGCAGACCTCCCTCGCCGACTACGCCGACAAGGTCGTGATGGTCGTCAACGTCGCGAGCAAGTGCGGCCTCACGCCGCAGTACGAGCAGCTCGAGAAGCTGCAGGAGCAGTACGGACCGCAGGGCTTCACGGTCCTCGGCTTCCCGTGCAACCAGTTCGCCGGGCAGGAGCCCGGCAGCGCCGAGGAGATCGTCGAGTTCTGCTCGGCGACCTACGGAGTGAGCTTCCCGCTCATGGAGAAGACGAAGGTCAACGGCAAGGACGCCCACCCGCTGTACAAGCAGCTCAAGCACACGAAGGACCACCTGCACCTCGGCGGCCCCGTGGCATGGAACTTCGAGAAGTTCCTCGTCGGCCGGGACGACAGCGTCATCCGCTTCCGTCCGCCGACGAAGCCCGACGACCCCGAGGTGATCGCGGCGATCGAGACCGCGCTCGCGGCGTAGCGCCCGCGACAGCCGCCGCGACCGTTGACGGCGCGGCGGACCTGAGAGACCCTGCTTATCTCCTAGCTGAAAATCGCCTGGTCGATTCGCCAAAGACCTTCGCACGGTGTAAATTTGCAGTCACCGCAAATTTTTACGCCAGTGTCGGCCGCGCCAGCACGTTCGGCGCGCTCTCTCATCATCTCCGGCATCTCGGCAACGCCTCTCACCAAGAAGGACATCAATGTCACAAGCTGCCGCGCCCACGAGCGCCGCCACCGGGAACAAGGCGGTGATGACGCATCAGCAGATCCTGCTCGTCATCTACGGCCTCATGGCCGGCATGTTCCTCGGCGCCCTCGACCAGACCGTCGTCGGCACCGCCATCCGCACCATCGGCGACGACTTGCACGGGCTGAACCAGCAGGCGTGGGTGACGACGGCCTACCTGATCACCTCGACGATCGCCACGCCGATCTACGGCAAGCTCTCCGACATCTTCGGCCGCCGCCCGCTGTTCATCTTCGCGATCGCGGTGTTCATCGTCGGCTCGGCCGCGTCGTCGTTCTCGACATCGATGATCATGCTCGCCGCGTTCCGCGCCTTCCAGGGCCTCGGTGCCGGCGGCCTCATGTCCCTGCCGCTCGCCATCATGGGCGACATCCTCTCGCCGCGTGAGCGCGCGAAGTACCAGGGCTACTTCCTCGCCGTCTTCGGCATCTCCTCCGTCATCGGCCCGCTCGTCGGCGGCGTGTTCTCCGGCGCGCACCAGATCCTGTTCATCTCGGGCTGGCGCTGGGTCTTCCTCGTCAACGTGCCGATCGGCGTCATCGCGCTGTTCATGGTCATGACGTTCCTGCACCTGCCGAAGTTCACGAGCCGCAAGGTCCGCATCGACTGGTGGGGCGCGACGGCCGTCATCACGACGCTCGTGCCGCTGCTGCTCGTGGCCGAGCAGGGCCGCACGTGGGGCTGGGGCTCCGCGGCATCCATCGCCTGCTACGTGATCGGCGCGGTCAGCGCGATCGCCTTCGTCTTCATCGAGCTCGCGATGAAGGACGACGCGATCATCCCGATGAAGCTCTTCAAGTCGGGCGTCTTCTCGATGGCGACGCTGCTCGGCGTGCTCGTCGGCTTCGGCATGTTCGGCGCGATGATGACCATCCCGCTGTACCTGCAGATCGTCACGGGCCTCTCGCCCACGGCATCCGGTTTCGCCACCCTGCCCATGGTCCTCGGCCTGATGATCGCCTCGATCGTCTCCGGTCAGGTCATCTCGCGCACCGGCAAGTACCGCATCTTCCCCGTCACGGGCACCGCGATCACCGCGGTCGGCTTCTACCTGCTGACCTTCATGACCGTCGACCGCCCGCTGTGGTTCATGATGATCGCGATGTTCGCCATCGGCCTCGGCCTCGGCCAGCTGATGCAGACGCTCACGCTCGCCAGCCAGAACTCGGTCGAGCCGCGTGACATGGGTGTGGCGACCGCGTCGTCGACGTTCTTCCGCCAGATCGGTGGAACGCTCGGCACCGCCGTGCTGCTCTCGGTGCTGTTCTCGGTCATCCCGACGAACATCCAGACCGCGACCGAGAACAAGGCGGACCTCACCGCCGCCCTCAACGCCGCGCTCAACCCGGCCGTGGCCGAGAAGTCCAACAACCGCGCCATCATGAGCACGCTGTGGACGCCGATGGTCACTCCGATCAAGTCGAACGTGCAGACCGGCCTCGACAAGGCCGCGGGCGAGGCGACGGATGCCGCCAAGCAGGCGGTCACCCAGCAGGTCACCTCGGCCGTCAACGCCCAGGTCGCCGCAGGCGCGATCCCCGCCGCAGCCGCGCCGACGATCATCGCCCAGCAGGTCCAGGCCGCGCTGCCCCAGGCCACGCAGCAGGCGCTGCAGACGGTCGCGCAGAAGGCCAACGCCTCGGTCGTGAACGGCAAGCTCGCGGTCGACTACACGAACACCGCGCAGCGCGAGGCCGTCGTGAAGGAGGTCGTGCCGAGCATCATCAAGGAGATCAAGAAGGGCAACTCCTCGAAGAGCTCGGGCAACATCGACACGAGCAACACGTCGTTCCTGAACGGCGCGGACAAGGCGCTGACCCGTCCGTTCATGAAGGGCTTCAACGCCTCGACGATCGAGATCTACTGGGTCGGCATGATGGTCATCCTGGCCGCGTTCGTGCTCACCTGGTTCTTCCGGGTGCCGCCGCTGCGCAAGGTCTCGGCCCTGCAGCAGCAGGCCGACGCGGCTGCAGCCGCCGCCGGCCCGAAGCCCGAGGAAGAGCTCGAGGCTCAGGCCCGCGCCGCGGCCGACCTCACCGGCTCGCCCGTCGCGGCATCCATCGAGACCGGCCCGCTGGACCTGACCAAGTAGCAGGTCGGGCAGCTTTCACACTGTGGGGCATATCGGATCACGACATCCGATATGCCCCACAGTCGATTAAGTGCCCGGCAGCCACGCCGCTAGCGGAACGCAACCCCGCCCTGAGCCCCGAGCCGATCGCGCATCACGCGGATCGCCTCGGGGCTCTCGTCCGCCAGCACGAAGCGGCGGCCGAGCGACGCGGCGACGGCGCCCGTCGTGCCCGAGCCGGCGAAGAAGTCGAGCACCCAGTCGCCTTCGCGTGAGGATGCCTGGATCATCCGCCGCAGCAGCCCCGCCGGCTTCTGCGTCGGGTAGCCCGTCTTCTCCTTGCCGGTGGGCGAGACGATGGTGTGCCACCAGACATCCGTCGGCAGCTTGCCGCGCGCGGCTTTCTCGGGCGTGACGAGGCCCGGCGCCATGTACGGCTCGCGGTCGACGGCCTCGGAGTCGAAGTAGTACTTCGCCGGGTCCTTCACGTACATCAGGATCGTGTCGTGCTTGGTGGGCCAGCGCCGCTTCGACTTGCCGCCGTAGTCGTAGGCCCAGATCAGCTCGTTGATGAAGCACTCGCGCCCGAACAGCGCGTCGAGCAGCACCTTCGCGTAGTGCGCCTCGCGGTAGTCGAGGTGCAGGTAGAGCGTGCCGTCGTCGGCGAGCAGCCGCCACGCCTCGACAAGCCGCGGCTCGAGGAACGCCCAGTAGTCGTCGAACACGTCGCCGTAGCCGATCAGGTCGCCCTTGATGCGCTCGTAGCTGCGGCCGTTGAACCCCGAATAGAACGGGCGCGGCGGGGATGCCTGATCCTCGGGCTGCCGGACCGCCGTCGTCGTCTGGCGCCGCTGCTCGCGGCCCGTGTTGAACGGCGGGTCGAGGTAGACGACCGTGAACGCGCCGTCGGGCAGGCCGGGCAGCACGTCGAGGTTGTCGGCGTGGAAGACCGTGCTCGGGTCATCCGGCGTCCACAGCGGCCGGGTCACCACCCGCCGCCGCCACCGCCGCCGAAGCCGCCCCCCGAGAAACCGCCGCCGAACGAGCCCGAGCCGCCCGACCCCGACCATGAGTGCGATGCGCTCGCGACGCTCGCCGTCGTCGCGTAGTTGCGCGACGCGAACGCGTTCGCGAGCACGAGCGTCTGCAGCGGCAGCAGCGTCGGCGAGACCTCCGTCGGCGTCGTCGCCCAGTACTGACCGAGCACCGCGCGCCATTCCTTCTCGATGCCGAACAGGATCGCGTAGGGCAGCAGCTTCTCGTAGAGCTTCACGATCACCGTGTTGTCGGGTGGAGGACTGTCGAGGGCGCCGCCGTCGGGCGCCGGCCCGCCGGCCGTCGCGCCGGCGGAAGCGACCGGCCGCGTCTCGGCGCCGCTCGGGCTCTGCAGCATGCGGATCCGGTCGGCCTCGGCGAGGCGCAGGTAGTCGCGGATGCCGAGCAGGTGCTCGTACGCGGGCACCGCCTGCTGCGTGCGCCGCTCGTACGGCCACACCACCGCGGCGACGGAGATGCCGAGCAGGCCCGCGATCACGAGCACGACGCCGTGCACCCATGAGCCGAGCCCCGTGGCCTGCAGGAACACGAGCCAGAAGAAGGCGGCGACCACGAGCACGAGGCCGCCCGCGAGCACCGCGGCGCTCGCACGCGTGCCGACGCGGGCGATCAGCCCCTGGGCGCGCACCGACGCCCTGGCCTCGAGCAGCAGCTTCGTGATGCGGTCGCCGATCTTGGGCTCCGCGCGGTCGAGGATGACACGGGTGCCCGGCTTGATCGAGCCGAACAGCACGGCGACGGCCGCCGAGTCCTCGTCGTCGAGCACGGTCGCGTCGCCGAGGGTGAGGGCGTAGACGTCGTCGCTCGTCTTCGCGGTGCCGCGGTCGTCGCGCGTCATCTGAGCGGCGCGGGTCACGACGAGCTCGGTGACGAGCGCCGGGAAGGCGCGGTCGCGCTCGTCGAGCAGCTCGGCCGCCTCCATGACGCCGATGCCGGGGAACGCCGCGTACTGCGGCACGATGATGCCGGTGCCCTTCGGGTTGCCGAGGCTGCGCAGGCGCACCGCGATCGCCAGGCCGAGCAGCACGACGCCCAGGCCGAGCAGGATCCACACGACGAGGCGCTGCCACGACAGCGGCACCGCGAACGTGCCGGGCTTGAAGCCGACGAGCACCGTCAGGTTCTCGTGCGGGCCGAGGTCGCTCGCCGAGGCCTGGAAGGTCGCACCCGTGCGCGTGATGCGGCAGGCGGCCGTCGAGCCCTGCGCGCCCTGGAAGCAGTGGTCGTCCCCGGTCAGGACCGAGGTCAGGTCATCCGCCACGGTCAGCGTCGCCGTCACCCGCCCGAACGGCTGCGCCCAGCCCGTGCCGTTGACGTCGTAGGTGAAGCGCTGCGCCGACTGGAAGAGCGGCTGCTGCACGGCATCGCGCATCGTGTAGTCGATGACGTAGGTCTGCACGCCGTGCACGAAGGAGTACGGATCGCCGATGCGCAGCACGGTGAAGCCGCCGCTGTTCTCGGACTGGTACGGCACGGGCGCGCCGGCGCCGTCCTCGACGCTGCGCACCTCGAGGTGCAGCGAGCGGCCGTCGGCCGAGCGCGGGATCGCGCGGATGATGCCGTGGTTCTGGTCGGTGTCGGGGAAGCGTGCCTGGAAGGTCTCGGTGACCTCGAGGTCGGCGTGGTGCGCGGCATCCCTCGTCAGCTTGTACTCGGTGTGCAGGCTGTCGAACGTGAACGCTGCCGTGTCGGCGTGCGCCGGCTGCGCGCCCGCGATGCCGCCCCCTGCCGCCATCACGGCGACGGCCAGCGCGATGACGGCCCGGACCTTCCACCGCTTGTGCACGGCTCCGAGCCTAGTGGCGGGGTGATTCGCGCCGCGGAGGGCGAACCGCCTCAGCGGCGGGTGGAGTTCCCCCACTGGTCGAGCTCGATGACGACGTGCCCCGCACGGCCGCCGACGGGGGCGCCGACGCCGAGCGGGTCGCCGTCGGCCTCGGGTGCGGGGGCCGGCAGCGACGTCTGCCGCTCGAGCTCCAGCTGCGTCTCGTAGCGCACGGGGTGGAACACCTCGTCGAATGCCGCCCCGAGCATGCCCGAGCCGACCGAGCCCGAGCCGCGCTTCTGCGTCTTGTCGCTGAAATCGACGACGCCGAGGCGGTTGAGCAGCCAGAGCAGCAGGCAGACCCCGGCGATCGCGGCGGCGATGATCAGGGTGCGCATGGCCTACAGGGTACCCGGGCCCCGTGTCAAGGAATCCCAGTGTTGCGGATGCCGCGGCTCAGGCATCCTCGATCACGGCACCCGGTACAGCCATTCCGGGGTCGAGAACTTCTCGGTCACCAGGCGCTGGGCGGCGGCATATTCCTCGGGCGAGATGTCCCCGGGGGCGGCCGCGTACATCGCGGTGAACTGGCCCTTCATGCGCTCGATGATCTCGGCACGGCTCAGGCCCGTCTGGCTGCGCAGCGGGTCGACGCGCTTCGCCGCCGAGGCGATGCCCTTGTCGCTGATCTTCTCGCGGCCGATGCGCAGCACCTCGGTCATCTTCTGACCGTCCATGTCGTAGCTCATGGTGACATGGTGCAGCACGGCACCCGAGCCGAGGCGCTTCTGCGCCGCTCCGCCGATCTTGCCCTTGGGGCTCGTGATGTCGTTGAGCGGCACGTAGCTCGCGTCGATGCCCATGCCCTGCAGCGCGAGGATCGCCCACTCGTCGAGGTACGCGTAGCTGTCGGCGAAGGTCATGCCCTGCACGAGGTCGACGGGCACGTAGAGCGAGTAGGTGACGACCGAGCCCTTCTCCATCATCATCGCGCCGCCGCCCGTGATGCGGCGCACGACGTCGAAGCCGTGCCGCTTCGCGCCCTCGGGGTCGACCTCGTTCTTGACCGACTGGAAGCTGCCGATGACGACGGCGCTCTCGTCCCATTCCCAGAAGCGGAGCGTGGGCTTGCGGATGCCGGTGGCCACCGATGCCGTGAGCACCTCGTCGAGCGCCAAGTGCATGACCGGGCTGACGGCCGGGGCGTGCACGACCTCCCACTGGTAGTCGCGCCAGGTCGTGGCGCTCGCGAGGGAACGGCGGATCGCGACGCCGACGGCCTCGGGGCTGAAGCCGAGCAGGATCGCGCCCTCGGGGAGGGCGGATCGCACGGTGTCCGCGATCGCCTTGGTGTCGGATTCGGCGGGAAGCCCGTTCACCGCCGCGTCGATCGCGCCGAGGGCCTCGTCGGGCTCGAGGAAGAAGTCGCCCGCGAGGCGGAAGTTCGCGATGCGGCCGTCGATCACGTCGAGGTCGACGACGACGAGCTTGCCGCCGGGGACCTTGTACTCACCGTGCATGGGTCAAGCCTAGGCAGGGAGGCGGGTCTCCATTCGGCCTGGCGGCCTCAGTCGACCAGCGGAAGCCGCTGGTCGACTGAGCGCAGCGAATGCGTCGGGTCGACTGAGCGCAGCGAATGGAGACCAGACCCGGGCCGCTACAGCGCCGGGTGCGCGTTCTTGATCAGGTCGAGCACCTGCGCCGGGAACCATGCGCCCGCTGCCGGGTCGTTCTGGCCCCAGAGCGGGTCGAACAGCGACTGGCCCGCGGCATCCGTCGGCCAGCCCGGCTGCGTGTAGGCGCTGTAGTCCCACGCACGCGCACCGCCGGCGGCATCGCACTGCCCGTCGGACTCGCCCGGGGTCTTCACCCAGAGGTACGCGTCCACCAGCGCGACGCCCGTGTCGGTCGTCGGCGCGAGACCCAGCCCGGCGCCGGGCGAGTTGCACCAGTTGGCCGCGGCGAGCGCGCCGACCGTGGCTGCACTCTGGTCGTAGGGGGCGGCCGCATAGGCGGTCATCGGGTTCGGTCCGGTGCCGTTGCGGCTCGTGTCGATCACGAGGTGGGCGGTCGGCTGCACACCGGCCGCGGCGAGCGCGGAGGCGTACTGCGCGGTGATGCCGCTCGTGTTGAGGGCCGGGTCGGTCGCGGTGTCGCTCCACGCGCCGTACGGGCTCAGCGCGACGCCGTTCCAGGCGCCGAGCAGGCCCGCGATCGCGGTGCCGTCCGGGCCGCCGTTCCAGTACTGGCTCGGGCAGTTGGCCGAGGCATCCTGGCCCCGCAGCGCGATGCAGTCGGAGACCCAGGTTCCGAAGTCGACGTTGTTGCCGGTCAGCTGATAGTTCGAGACGTTCAGGAAGAAGCCCTGTGCCCGGTTCACGCCCGCGGCGATGAGCCGGTCAGAGAGGCTCGGGACGTCGAGCCACGCGGAGTTGGTGCCGTCGAGGTAGACGCTCGTGTTGGGCTTCGCCTCGAGCGCGGAGACGGCCGCGTTCAGTTCGGTGAAGCGCTCGGCATCCGTGAACGGATAGACCGACGGGCTGAGCCCGTCCTGATCGATGCACGTCGTCTGCGGCAGCAGGCCGACGCTGTCGGGCTCGACCAGCACCACGGCCTTCGTGTTGCCGATGCCGGCCGCGACGCCGTCGATCCAGGCTTCGTAGGCGGCGGTGTCCGCCGCGCCGCCCGCGGAGTACTCGCTGCAGTCACGGCCGGGGATGTCGTACGCGACGAACACGGGCACGGTCTTCTGCACGGTGGCGGCCGCGATCGTCTGCTGAACCGTCTTGCGGACCTGATCGGGTGTGCCGCCGGTGAGCCACACCGCCTGCGGAGTGGCGAGGACGTTCGCGAGTGCGGCGGCGTCCTTCGTGTCGCCGGATGCCGTGAGCTGCGCTTCCTGGGTGAGCGCGGCCGGGTCCGCGGACCGCACGAACAGCGGCACGTCGCCGAGTGCGTGGCTCGCCTTCTGCGGCGCGACGGGGCCGTGGGGCGTGCCCGCGAGAGCGGGGGTGGAGGCGGTGACGACGAACGTCGCCGCCGCGAGGCCGGCGCCGATGAGCGCGGCCGTTCGGGTGCGGTGGGACATGGATCTCCTCATTGAGATGCCGAGTTGTGGTGGCCCCCAAGGGCGGGGTCTCGTCCCAAGCTGGCCCGCTGAACGGGTTAAGTCAACGGGCGGGCCCGGCGAAGCGCCCGTCGAGCCAGGCGACGAGGTCGGCGAGCACCTCGTCCCGGTTCGTCTCGTTGAAGACCTCGTGCCGGGCATCCGCATAGACGTGCACGGTGATGTCGGTGAGCCCGCTGCGCTCGCGGTACGCGTTCGCCAGCTTGACGACCGACTTCTCGCCGCCGAGCGGGTCCTCCGAGCCGATCTGGATGAGCAGCGGGATGTCCCGCTCGAGGCGCTTGGCCGGCCGGCCGAACAGCCGCAGTGCGTCGACGAGGCCGAACTTGCCGAGCACGTCGGCGTCGAAGGTCAGCGGGTCGGTGTTGAAGCCGTTCTGGATCTCGGGGTCGCGCGAGAGCCACTCGCGGCCCGTCGCCTCGGGGCTCTTCCACTTCGCGTTGAAGTTGCCGGCGCCCATCGAGCCGAACATGCGGAAGGCCGTGCCGGTCAGCACGACCCCGTCGTAGTCGGCCGCGTGCTTGTTGACGAGCAGCTGCGCCATGAGCGAGCCCCAGCTGTGGCCGAGCAGCACGACGGGCACACCCGGGTGCTCCGCGCGGATGATGCCGTCGAGCTGCCGCAGGTCCTCCACGGTCGCGCGAAGGCCGCCGGGGCCGAGCTTGCCGAGCTTCGCGACATCCCCCGCCCATTGCGCCATCCCCGTCTGGCCGTGACCGCGGTGGTCGTCGGCGTACACCGTGTAGCCGGCCCGGTTGAGCGCCGCCGCGACGTGCGCGTACCGGCCCGCGTGCTCGCCGATGCCGTGCGCGAGCTGCACGACCGCCTTCGGGTTCTCGGCGGGGTACGCGTAGTACGTGATCTCGACGCCCTGCGCATCGGTGAAGGTCGGCATGGCCCATATCCTGCCGCGCGGGCGGGTCGCACGCCGCGTGCACGCGCGTGGCAATCTACTTGCAAAATGCTAATTAGCCAGGCTAAGCATCTAGAGTGGATGCCGTGACCGCCCCCGCGTCGAACACCGACGACCCCGAACTCGACCTCGACGCCCTGCTGCGCATCGCGGTCGGCCGCCTCAATCGCCGCATCCGCGCCGAGAAGGCGGGCGACGACATCTCCGACGGCCAGTTCAGCGTGCTCGCCCAGCTGTTCCGCGAGGGTCCGCGCACACTCGGCGAGCTCGCCGAGGCCGAGCGCGTGACGCCGCCGTCGATGAACCGTCGCGTGAACTCCCTGGTCGACGGCGGCTTCGCGACCCGCGAGTCCGCACCCGACGACGGCCGCAAGGTCGTCGTGCGCATCACGGCGGCCGGCGGCGCGTTCGTGACCGAGACGCGCAGGCGACGCGAGCACTGGCTCAACAAGCGGACGCGCGAGCTGACGGATGCCCAGCGTGCGACCCTGCGCGAGGCATCCGCCCTCATGCGCCAGCTGGCCGACTCATGACGGCGGCACGCACGTGAAGAACATGTTCCGCTCGCTCGCGGGCATCAACTACCGCATCTGGTTCTTCGGCGCGCTCGTCTCGAACGTCGGCACGTGGATGCAGCGCACCGCGCAGGACTGGATCGTCCTCACCCGGCTGACCCACAACAACGCGACCGCGGTCGGCATCACCATGGCGCTGCAGTTCGGGCCGCAGCTCGTGCTGCTGCCCGTGACCGGCTGGGCCGCCGACCGCTTCGACCGCCGCCGCACGCTGATGTGCACGCAGGCCGCGATGGCGCTGCTCGGCGCGGGCCTCGGCGTCATGACCGTGACGGGCGTCGTGCAGCTGTGGCACGTGTACGTCTTCGCCCTGCTGCTCGGAGTGGCGGCCGCCTTCGACGCGCCGGCCCGCCAGAGCTTCGTGGGCGAGCTCGTCGACGAGCGGAATCTCTCGAACGCGGTCGCGCTGAACTCGACATCCTTCAACGCCGCCCGTACGATCGGCCCCGCGATCGCCGGCCTCATGACGGCCGTCGTCGGTGCCGGCCCGGTCTTCCTCATCAACGCGGCCACGTTCATCGCCGTGCTCGTGTCGCTCAAGGTGATGCGCGCCGATCTGTTCAACGCGCGCGGCCGCTCGTCGCGCCGCGGCGGCCTCGTCGACGGCTTCCGCTACGTGCGCACGAGGCCCGACCTGATCGTGATCTTCATCATGGTGTTCCTGATCGGCACCTTCGGCCTCAACTTCCCGATCTACACGTCGACGATGGCGTCGACCGTGTTCCACAAGGGCGCCGGCGAGTTCGGCGTGCTGTCGTCGATCATGGCGTTCGGCTCGGTCGCGGGCTCGCTGCTGGCCGCGCGGCGCGAGAAGCCGCGCGTCTCGATGCTCTTCCTCGGCGCGCTGATGTTCGGCGTGGGATGCCTCATCGCCGCCCTCATGCCGAGCTACTGGCTCTTCGGCGCCTCTCTGGTGCTCATCGGCCTGTTCTCGCAGACGCTGATGACCACCGCGAACGGCACCGTGCAGCTCGCGACCGACCCCGCCGTGCGCGGCCGCGTCATGGCGATCTACATGGCGATCTTCATGGGCGGCACCCCGATCGGCGCGCCCATCGTCGGCTGGGTGGCGGATGCCATGGGCGCCCGCTGGGGCCTCGGCGTCGGCGCGGCGTCGGGCGTTCTCGCCGGCGCGGTCGGGGTGTTCTACCTGTTCAAGTACCGCGGGCTGCGCCTGCAGTTCCGGCGCGGTGTGCCGGCCTTCGTGCTCGAGGAGCCCGAGGCGGCGCACCCCGAGGTCGCGGCGGCGTGACCCTGGTCACGCCTCGCGCGTGATCTCGACCCTCACGAAGGTGTCGGCGGCCTCGGCGCCCGCGTAGACCCCGCGGATCGGCGCGATGTCGTCGTAGTCGCGGCCGTGCCCGACATACACGTGCCTGTCCCCGACCTCGATGAGGTTCGTCGGGTCCCAGCCGCGCCACGAGCCGCAGAAGTACTCGACCCAGGCATGCGACTCCCCCACGACGGTCTCGCCGATCGCGGCCTCGGGGTTCGGGTGCAGGTAGCCCGAGACATACCGCGCCGGGATGCCGACCGCACGCAGAGCGCCGAGCGTGACGTGCACGATGTCCTGACAGACGCCGCGCCGCGCGGCCCACGCCTCGACGGCCGTGTCGTCCACCTTCGTGACGCCCTGCACGTAGCTCATCTCCGCCCCGACGCGCGCGCAGATCAGCTCGGCGGCCGCGCACGGCGTCGAGGTCGAGGCCACCGCGTCGCGGGCGAGACCGACGAGCTCGTCGGGCGGCGCCGTGCGGCGGCTCTGCGGCAGCTGCTCGACGACCTCGACGCTCGAGACGCGCAGGTCGCTGAGCTCGGGCCACGAGAGCGCGCACGCCTCGTGCACGGGCGGCGCGACCTCGATGAGGCTGGATGCCGTGAGCATCAGCTCGCCGTGCGGTGACAGCACCTCGAACGCCGTGACGCGCGTGCCCCAGTAGTCGCGGTAGTCGTACTGCGGCGCGCTGGGCCGGGTGTCGATGTGCGCCGAGAGCACGGTCTGGCCCGGGCGCGAGTCGGGCAGCATCCGCGCCTCGTTGTACGACGCCGACGCCTCGCCCCGATAGCGGAAGCCGGTCGTGTGGGTGACCCGCATGCGCTTCATCTCGGCCTCCGTCCGATCGCCATTGCTCTCACGCCCGCTCGCCCGCCCAGGTCGGCACGACCTGCGACGGGAAGTAGCGCGCCTTGATGTCGTCGCTCGCGGCGCTCGTGGCCCGCTGCACGTCCGTCATCATCTGCGGCAGGTTCTCGATGATCTCGGCCACCGGCCGGTACTCGAGGGTCGACACCGCCTGGCCGAGCACGCGCACCGCGGTGTCGCCGACGCCGATGCGGTCGGTGCGCGGCTCGAGCGCGGTGAGTGCACCGACCGCGTCGTTCATCGTGAACAGCACCGAGCGCGGGAAGATGCGGTCGACGAGCAGGAACTCGGCGGCGTTGCGCATCGACGAGACGCCGCGGTAGGTGCGCAGGTACGCCTCGTAGGCGCCACAGGAGCGCAGGATCGTCGTCCACGACGGCCCCGACACCTCGGTCAGGGTGCGCGTGGCGAGCAGCCGCGCGGTCATGTCGGCACGCTCGAGCGAGAGGCCGAGGCGGAAGAACTGATAGGCGTCATCCCGGCTCATCGCCGTCTCGTACGTGCCCACGGCGAGCGCGGTCCGCTCGCGCACCCAGTGGAAGAAGTCGTGCACGCGCTCGCTCGCGATGTGGCGCGGCATGCGCGTCGTGGTCGTGTTGAGGCACTCCCACAGCTCGCTCGACACGATCTCTCGCGCGCGCCTCGCGTTCTCGCGCGCGGCGTGCAGCGAGTAGGCGATGGATGACGGGTGCTGCCGGTTCACGGCGAGGATGCCGAGCACGGCATCCCGGTCGAGCCACACGTCCTCGGGCCCCGTGGTGCCCATGACGCCGAGCAGCGCACGGCACGCGCCGTCCTCGTCGACCCATCTGTCCTCGAGCAGCAGCTGCAGCTGCACGTCGAGGATGCGGGCGGTGCCGTCCGCACGCTCGAGGTAGCGGCCGATCCAGAACAGCGACTCGGCGATCCGGCTAAGCATTCTCTCCTCCGTACGCCCCTGTGAGCACTGAGATGGGCGCGGCCTGGGCCGCGGTGATGGCACTGACATCGTGGGGCCCCGTGGTCGGGGCGTCCCCGCGCCCCAGCACCCACGTGTCTTTGGAACCGCCGCCCTGCGACGAGTTCACGACGAGCTGACCGGCGGGCAGCGCGACGCGCGTCAGGCCGCCCGGCAGCACCCACACGTCGTCGCCGTCGTTGACCGCGAACGGCCGCAGGTCGGTGTGCCGCGGCTGCATGCCGTCCTCGGTGAGGGTCGGGATCGTCGAGAGCTGCACGACGGGTTGGGCGATCCAGCCGCGCGGATCCTCGATGAGCTTGCGACGCAGGGCGCCGAGCTCCTTCCGGCTCGCCGCCGGGCCGACGACGAGCCCTTTGCCGCCCGAGCCGTCGACGGGCTTCACGACGAGCTCGTCGAGCCGGTCGAGCACCTCTTCGAGCGCGCCGGGGTCTTCGAGCCGCCAGGTGTCGACGTTCGGGATGATCGGGTCCTCACCGAGGTAATACCTGATCAGGTCGGGGATGTAGGTGTACATGAGCTTGTCGTCGGCGACGCCGTTGCCGACCGCGTTGGCGATCGTGACATTGCCGAGGCGCGCCGCCGTGAGGATGCCGGGTGTGCCCAGCACCGAGTCGGCGCGGAACTGCAGCGGGTCGAGGTACTCGTCGTCGATGCGCCGGTAGATCACGTCGACACGGGTCGGGCCGCCGGTCGTGCGCATCCACACGAAACCGCCGCTCATGTAGAGGTCGCGGCCCTCGACGAGCTCGACGCCCATCAGGCGGGCGAGCAGCGTGTGCTCGTAATAGGCCGAGTTGAGCACGCCGGGCGTGAGCACGACGACGACCGGGTCGTCGATTCCGGCGGGGGCGGATGCCCGCAGCGCCTGCAGCAGCCGATAGGGGTACTCGCCCACCGGACGCACCGCCATCTTCACGAACAGCTCGGGCAGCGTCTGCGCCATCACCCGCCGGTTCGAGACGATGTACGAGACGCCGGAGGGCACCCGCAGGTTGTCCTCGAGCACGCGCCACGCACCGCGCTCGTCGCGGATCAGGTCGATGCCCGCGACGTGCACCCGCACCCCGTTGGCGCTCTCGATGCCCGCGGCGTGGCGGTGGTAGTGGGCGGAGGTCGCGATGAGCTTCGCCGGGATCACCCCGTCGCGCACCGCCGACTGCGGGCCGTAGACGTCGGCGAGCAGCGCCTCGAGCGCCTTCACCCGCTGCTTGACGCCGGCCTCGACGTCGACCCATTCCTCCTCCGGGATGATGCGCGGCACCGCGTCGAGCGGGAACGGGCGCTCCTCCCCCGCGAAGTCGAAGGTGACGCCCTGCGCCAGGTAGGAGTTGGCCAAGGCATCCGCCCGCCCGCGCAGTTCGGTCTGCGTCATGCGGCCGAGTGCCGTGTACAGCTCGCGGTACGGTGCGCGGGCCTCGGCCAGCACTGCCCCGTCGGCGCCGAGTCCGGCGCCCTCCGTGTCGGAGAACATCTCGTCGAAGGCGGCCGTCCGCCGCCCGGAAGCGGGACTCGCTCCGTACCCCGCGAACAGGTCTGCCATGGGTTCACGCTAGGAACGCGGTGTTGCGCGGGCGTTTCGGGCGCGAGTGCGGTTTGTATCGGGTGCTCTGCGCCGGCCGACCGAGCGCAGCGAACGGAGACCAGCCCCGCCGCGCTCGAAACGATTCGAATAGGCTCGGACTATGCCGGACCGCCTCATCGTCAGCCTGCCCGATGACACGCTCGTCGCCGAGCTCGCCCGCATCGACCCTCCGTTGCCCGCGGGCGCGGTCGAGTTCGTCGAGTGGGACCTCGCCGGCCCGCCGCCCGTGCCGCACGTCGACGTGGTCGTGCCGCCGTACATGGGCGCGGGCTCGAAGCGGCTGCAGTCGCTCGAGGGCGCGGCCGTGCGCCTCGTGCAGTCGCAGTCGATCGGGTACGACGGCGTCGCCGACATCCTGCCCGCCGGCCTCGTCTTCGCGAACGCGACGACCGTGCACGAGACCGCGACGGCCGAGCTCGCACTCGCGCTGATCCTCGCCTCGCAGCGCGGGCTCGACGACTTCGTGCGGCAGGCCGGGCGCGGCGAGTGGCGCGGCGGCGCGCGGCCCTCGCTCGCCGACCGCACGGTGCTGATCCTCGGCTACGGCGGCGTCGGCAAGGCGGTCGAGGCGCGGCTCGCGCCGTTCGAGGTGGCGCGCGTCATCCGCGTGGCCTCGTCCGCCCGTGAGGATGCCGCGGGCCACGTGCACGCGATCGCCGAGCTGCCCGCACTGCTGCCCGAGGCGGATGTCGTCGTCGTCGGCACCCCGCTGACCCCGGCGACCCGCGGCCTGGTCGGCGCCGCCGAGCTCGCCCTGCTCGCCGACGACGCGCTCGTCGTGAACGTCGCGCGCGGCCCGGTGCTGTCGACGGACGCGGTGCTCGCCGAGGCGGGGCGCCTGCGCTTCGCCCTCGACGTGACCGACCCCGAGCCGCTGCCCGCCGACCACCCGCTGTGGTCGGCCCCGGGGGTGCTCATCTCGCCGCACGTCGGCGGCAACGCCTCGTCGATGGCGCCGCGGATGGCGCGCCTGCTGCGGCGCCAGATCGACCATCTGCTCGCCGGCGAGGAGCCGGAGAACGTGGTGCTGCGCTCGTAGGCGCGCCTCTCGCCGACCGTCGCCACCGTGCCCGGATGTCGGCGAGGAGTGCCCACCCGTCGCGGATGTGTCCGGACGTCCGGGCACATCCGCGACATCCGGGCACCTCACGGGTGCGTGGACCGGCCTGAGGCCGCTACCCGACGATGCCGCCCCAGACCGCCCGCGCGCCCGAGTCGCCGATCAGGACGATCTCGACGATGAAGCCGACGCCGATGAGCGCCGCGCAGATCCAGATGAGCGTGGTGCCGCCCCAGCGCAGGGCCGGGGTGAGTCGGGCATCCAGCGCCCCGCCGACGGCGAAGCGCCACCACAGCCACTCGGCGAGCCCGACGACGAACAGCGCGACCGACCACGGCAGCAGCCCCTCGCCGCGGATGACGTGCTCCGCGAGCTCGGGCGTCGTCGTGGCGATGCGCGACTGCAGGTACTCCCCCGCGCGCACCGTGATCGGCGTGAGCACGAGCACCACGAGCCCCGCGAGCGGGGTGACGACCCCGAGCCGGCGCCGCGCCGCGGGCCAGAACGCGTGCAGCAGCACGGCGAGCGCGGCGAGCGGGCCGCCGACCACCATCACGTGCACGAGCAGGATGTGCAGGGGCAGGCCCGCGAACGTCGTGAAATCCATGATGCTCGCACGCTATCCGCGTCGGTGAGGTTCATTCTGTGAACAGCGAGGACGGCGCGTCGAGGAGGTCGGTGAACCCGGCACCGCGCCACCTCGTGTCCCCTGCGGAGGAGGTGGCGCGATGGGCGACGACGACGCGCTGCTGCGCGCCCTGCACGACGAGCACGCGCCCGCCCTGCGGCGCTATGTGACCTCGCTCACCGGGGACGCCGCGGCCGCCGACGACATCGTGCAGGAGACGCTCTTCCGGGCGTGGAAGAAGCCCGCCGTGCTCGACCAGCGCGAGGCATCCGCCCGCGCGTGGCTCTTCACGGTCGCGCGCAACCTCGTGATCGACGAGGCCCGCAGCGCCAGACGGCGGCACGAGACCGTCGTGGCCGACGAGGCCATGCCCGAGCCCGCCGCGGTCGACGAGACCGAGCGGCTGCTCGACGGCTGGCTCGTCGGCGACGCCCTCGCGGCGCTCACCGTCGAGCACCGCGAGGTGATCGTGCGCGCCTACTACGGCGGCCGCTCGGTCGCGGAGATGTCGTCCGAGCTGGGGATTCCCGAAGGGACCGTGAAGAGCCGGATGCACTACGGGCTGCGCGCGCTGCGGCTCGCGCTGCAGGAGAAAGGGGTGACGCGGTGACTGAAGACGCCCGCGCCGAGCTGCACGAGTGGGACGCCGCGTACGTCCTGGGCGCCCTGTCGGCCGCCGACCGCCGCCTCTTCGAGCTGCACCTCGAGGGCTGCGCCGAATGCCGGATGTCCGTCGCCGAGCTCGCGGTGATGCCGGCGCTGCTGGCGCAGGTGCCGGAGGCGGAGGCCCTCGGCCACCATTCACTGCGCTCGGTCGACCGGCGAGGAGCGACGGACGACCCCGCCGGTCGGCTGAGGCCGCCAGGCCGAATGGAGACCCCGCAGCCCGCGCCCCCCTCCCTCCGGGCCCTCGCCCACCGCGTCCGCCGCCACCGCACCCGGCGCCGCTGGCTCACTGCCGGCATCGCAGCGCTCGCGGCCGCCGCGATCGCCGCGGCCGTCGTGCTGCCGACCGCGCTCGACACGCCGCCGGCCCCGACCACCGCGCTCACCCTCGCCCAGACGGCGCCGAGCCCGCTCTCGGCGACCGTCGACCTGACCGCGCACGACTGGGGCACGGCGCTCGCGATGGACTGCCGCTACGACAGCCCGCCCGGCGCCTACGCGACGACGGGCCACTACGCGCTGTATGTGACGGATGCCTCGGGCCAGGCATCCCGCGTCGCCTCCTGGTCGGCGTCGCCGGGCACGACGATCCGCGCCTCGGGCGCCGTCGACACCCCGATCGCCCGGCTGCGCACGGTCGAGATCCGCGACGCGTCGAGCGGCGCGGTGCTGCTCAGCGCACCCGTGAACTGACCGGGGCCCGCGCCGCACCAGTGCCGCATCGAACTCGACGCGTCCTGGAACCCGCCGCGATGAACCCCGTCGGCCCGAACCTCGTGACACCGGCATGAGCACGAACAAGATCGCCATCGCCGTCGCCGGGGCCGCCCTCGCCGGGCTCGCCCTCGCCGGCTGCTCGGGTGGGACGGGCGCCACCGGCGGCGCGTACGGCACCACTTCGCCACGTGCCACCGGCGGCGGGGCATCCGCCACCCCCGACGGCAACTCGCTGACGACCGCCCAGACCTCGCTCGGCACCGTGGTCGTCGACAGCGCGGGCATGGCCGTGTACGTCTTCGACAAGGACACCAAGGGCGAGACCGCGAGCACCTGCACGGGCCAGTGCCTCACCTACTGGCCGCCCGTCACGACGTCGAGCACGCCGATGCTCTCGGGCGTGACCGGCACCGTGGGCACGATCGCGGGGCCGAACGGCACGAAGCAGGTCACGCTGGACGGCCTGCCGCTGTACACCTACGGCGGCGATCAGAAGCCCGGGGATGTCACGGGCCAGGGCAACACCGGGTTCGGTGCCGCGTGGTGGGTCGTCGGCGCCGACGGCGCGAAGATCACGAAGTCGAGCGCGGCGACGGGCTCCGGCTACTGAGCTGACCGCTCGGCGTCGCGACGGCCGCGCCACTCGAGCACGAGCACGATGACGACGGCCACCGCGACGCCGATGAAGGTCTCGACGCCGCGCTGCCAGGCGAGCTCGCCGACGGGCTGCGGCCCCGCCATCTCTCCGATCACGAGCACGAGCGGCGTGAGGAAGATCATCGCGAGCGAGTAGTTCCGCACGACGAACAGCTCGGCCGCCGCCTGCAGCAGCACGACGAGCAGGATCGCCCACAGCCCCGCCGGGTGGAACGCGAGCAGCGCGGCGCCCAGACCGAGGCCGATCATGGTGCCCACGAAACGCTGGGTCGCCCGCAGTACCCGGTGATAGCCGCTCGGCACCGAGAGCGCGGCGATCGCGGCGACCACGGCCCAGTACGGGTGCCCGATGCCGATGAGGAGCGGGATGACGCCCGCCACGGCCGCACCCACCGCATACGCGACCGCGCGCTGGACGACCCCGCCCGTCGGCGGCGGGATCACGATCGGCTGCGTGTATGGGTTGTGCAGCAGACCGGGGCCCTTCCGCCACAGCACCCGCCCGGCGAAGCCGATCAGCAGGGCGCACGCGATCGAGCTGGCACCCGCGAGCAGGCCGGCCCCCAGTTCGTGCAGAGTGGTGGCCCCGGATGCCACGGCCGCGAGCGCGAAGACCTGGAACATCGGCCCCGGCGGCACCCACCGCACCCGGTCCGCGAGCAGCGAGCACGCGCCGGCCCACACCGCCGCGACCACGGTCACGATCAGGTGCCGCGCGGGCGACAGCGCGATCAGCCCGCCGACGGCGAGCGACGCGAACTGCACCGAGCCGGCGATCGCCTGCAGCCGCAGACGCGAGAAGTGCGGGAAGTTGCGGCCGTACACGCTCGTGAACGCGCCGAACACAGCGTAGAGCGCGAGGTCGGAGCGCCCGATCGCCCAGAGCACGACCATCGGGATCGCGATCGCGAGGGCCACACGCAGCGCGGCCCAGTGGTCGCGATCGTAGGGCCGGAACTCGAGCAGGTCGCGCCAGCGCGGGGTCAGGCGAGGCGCGGCATCCGTCACGAGATCAATTCTCGTCGACGGCACTACTTCCCGGCGGGCAGGATGCGCGTGAAGTGGATGCCGATCGGCTTCCACAGGTCGACGGACTCGATCGACACGCGGCGACCGGGCTCGGGGGCCGCGATCACCTGGTTGTCGCCGAGGTAGATGCCGATGTGGTCCTCGTTGTCGAACACGACGAGGTCGCCGGGCTTGGCCTCGGTCTCGGTGATGCGGGTGCCCAGCGCGTCCTGCGTGGGCACGTAGTGCGCCCTCTCGATGCAA
>Ga0123352_10002732_pt1 | contig 24945 bp, 17 predicted proteins | sample TergutLab28metaG_FD_89700 | JGI IMG/M metagenome (GOLD analysis project Ga0123352, IMG submission 89700) | Labiotermes labralis P1 segment gut microbial communities from Petit-Saut dam, French Guiana - Lab288 P1 | ecosystem: Host-associated > Arthropoda: Insects > Digestive system > Gut ...
AAAACCTTGGACGTACCAATCAATTACTGCTCCGTTCGACTTACCGGTTGAAATAGCAGAAAAAGAACGGGCGACAATGACGTTGCCGCTTGTGCCTGCTTTTCAGTTCGACAAAGAAATGGCTTCTGTTCAATTTCAGCGATTTATTTCCGATTTTCAGGCTAAAAACGGACATCTGCCTGATTTATACGATTTTATCAAAGAGAAATTCAATATAGTATTTTTTATCGGGATTATTTCTGCCGAAGAGCTAAACAATTTACGTCCAAGCGAAGGACAAAAAGTGTATTGTGTTTTTCCTAATGGAACAGGATTAGTTCCGACAACATTTTTTTTCACACCGGAAATGGCATACAAAGAAATGTTCAATGGTGCAACAACGTCTGACAGAAATTTATTGCGCACATATAATTTGGATTTATATCTTATTGAGAATGTCATAAGAGATTACTCGCTTACAGTTGGATTGGTGCAAGAGGGCGAACGAATTGTGAGTCGAGGCGAAATAGTAACTCCGCAAATTTACACAATTCTAAATTCGTTGAAAAAATCGCTTGAACTTGTAGATTTCATAAGAATATTTAATATTTCCGTCATCGGCAAAATATTAATCGTTCTCGGTTTTATCAGTTTGCTTTTTGCCTATTTTTACCTTTTCCGCCCGCGAATGTACGACAGTTACGGCAATCTCATTCTCGTGCTTGTGCTTGTTTTGCTGATTTCGGCTTTGGCAGCGTTTGCCGTTCGTTTTCAAAGCGAGGCGATACATTATTACATGATTCCGTATGCGCTGATTCCGATTATTATTCGCGTGTTTTTCGACTCAAAAACAGCACTTTACACGCACGTTGTTACTGCGGTTATTGTGTCGTTTATGGTTGATGCACCGTTTCAGTTTTTGGTGTTGCAAATCGCGGTCGGCATTTTTGTAGTATTGAGTTTGAAGGATTTAGCACAACGTTCGCAACTTTTTCAAACGGCTTTTTACATTTTTCTCTGCTACACAATCATTTACTTGGCAACCGTTTTTGTTGTCGAAGGAAGTTTTAGTCAAATCAACTGGTTTCCAATCTTTTGTTTCTTTGTGAGCAGTACGCTTTTGTTGCTTGCTTATGTTTTGATTTATCTTTTTGAAAAAATATTCGGACTGATTTCGAGCGTTACGCTGATAGAATTAACCAATATTAACAGCGATTTGATGATGAAATTTGCCGAAACTGCTCCGGGAACTTTCCAACATTCTTTACAGGTTTCAAATCTTGCCACCGAAGCAGCCAAAAAAATCGGTGCAAACACGCTTCTCGTGCGTACAGGTGCATTGTATCACGATATTGGAAAAATGAAAAATCCGGGATTTTTCACCGAAAATCAGTTGGGCGGAAAAAATCCTTTGCTCGAAAAAGATTTTGAGGAAGCTGCTCAAATCATTATCAGCCACGTTTCTGACGGAATACAAATTGCGAAAAAACATCATTTACCCGAGCAAATTATCAATTTTATCGGCACACATCACGGCGAAAGCAAAGTGCGTTATTTTTACAATTCGTTCATCAACGCCAATCCCGATGTGAAACCGAATGACGCAGCTTTTACTTATCCCGGACCGCTTCCGACAAGCAAGGAAACGGCTATTTTGATGATGGCAGATGCGGTCGAAGCACGCTCGCGCAGTTTGCCGGAATATACCGAAAAAACGATTCGTGATATGGTTGAGGATATGATTGATATGCAAATTGCCGAAGGTCAATTGAAAGATGCGCCGATTACTTTTCAAGACGTAGAAACCGTAAAACAGGTTTTTACCCAAAAATTAATTAATATTTATCACACAAGGATTGCGTACCCGAAAACAGTCTGAACTATGATTAGTTTGATCGCCTTGATGAAATAATCACAAAAATCATATAAATCACAAAAATCACAGTTCAGACATTATTTTATGAAACAACATTTACAACACAAAATATTCCAACTCATTTCCGAAACTGCTGATGAAAACGGACTTGAATGTTACGTTATCGGCGGTTATGTGCGTGATATTTTTCTCAACAGACCGTCGAAAGATATTGACGTTGTAGTAGTTGGCAACGGCATTGAAATGGCAGAGCGAGTTGCCGAAAAATTAAAGAAAAAAGCGGTTTTGAGCATCTTCAAAAATTTCGGTACGGCGCAAATTAAAACCAAAGACTTGGAAATTGAGTTTGTCGGCGCACGAAAAGAATCGTATCAACGCGATTCGCGCAAGCCGATTGTCGAAAACGGAACACTCGCCGATGACCAAAATCGCCGCGATTTTACCATAAACGCGCTGGCAATCTGTTTGAACAAAGCGCGTTTCGGCGAATTAATTGACCCTTTCAATGGAATGAGCGATTTGGAAAATCTCGTCATTCGCACACCGCTAAATCCTGATATAACTTTTTCGGATGACCCGCTTCGTATGATGCGCGGCATTCGTTTTGCTTCGCAGTTAGGATTTTTTCTCGAAATAAATACTTTTGAAGCCATCGAACGAAATAAAGAGCGTATCGAAATCATCTCGAAAGAGCGCATTGCTGAGGAGTTGAACAAAATTATTCTCTCGCCCAAACCATCGGTCGGATTTATTTTGCTCGAAAAAACAGGACTTTTACAACTCATTCTGCCCGAATTGTACGCACTCAAAGGAATTGAAACAAAAGAAGGAATCGGCCACAAAGACAATTTTTATCATACCTTGCTCGTGTTGGATAATTTGAGTAAACACGCTGATAATCTTTGGCTTAGGTGGTCTTCCCTACTCCACGATATTGGTAAACCGCGCGCAAAACGTTACGACCCAAAACTCGGTTGGACATTTCACAATCACGACTTTTCGGGAATGAAAATGATACCCGAGATTTTCCGAAAAATGAAACTTCCGACCAACGAAAAAATGAAATATGTGCAAAAAATGGTTTTGCTTCATATGCGTCCAATCGTGCTAAGCGAGGATGTTGTAACCGATTCGGCAGTTCGGCGACTGCTTTTTGATGCAGGCGATGATATTGACGATTTGATGCTACTTTGCGAAGCCGATATTACGTCGAAAAATCCCGAAAAAGTGAAGCGTTACCTAAACAATTTTAAAATTGTTCGCCAAAAACTGAAAGAAATTGAGAAAAAAGACCGCATTCGCAATTTTCAACCGCCTGTAAAAGGACTTGAAATTATGGAAACTTTCAACTTGCCTGCCTGCTCGCTCGTGGGCGAAATCAAAATGAAAATCAAAGACGCCATTCTCGACGGCATCATTCCAAACGAATACGAACCGGCTCGCGAATATATGATGAAAACAGCAGAAGAATTGGGTGTTAAGTTGCCGAAAAAAATTAAACAAAAATAATTTTGTCGGAAACATCAAAATTACTATCTTTGCACCGCTAAAAAAACGGCGGGATAGCTCAGTTGGTTAGAGCGTCGGATTCATAACCCGGAGGCCACGAGTTCAACTCTCGTTCCCGCTACAAGAAAGAGAAAATCCAACGATTTTCTCTTTTTTCAATTCGCATATTTATGCAAGTCAAGAGTTGAAATCAACCTCATTTTCATCTAATTTTCCAACAAAACAGCCTCAGTAGCATAGATTTATAATAAATTACCTCATTCATATTTTAATGAGCTAATGAGGTTGTTTGTGTGCGCAAATTTTCACCACTGAGGTTGTTTTGTTTTTTGAATTAGGTGAAAATGAGGTTTTTAAAATCAAAATTTAAAAATCCACCTCTTTATTTATCGTTATCTACATTTCTTTTTCCAACCATTCAAACGTAATATATTTTTGCTGAAATTTTTCTCCCGAAAGTGTTTCTCTGTCGTTGTCTATAAACCGCCAAAAGTTCTGTTTGAAATTTCGATAATCACTTAATTCATTTTCCATTGCCGAAAATTCCTCGTATTCTTTGGACAAATTCGCTATAATCGAATAGGTAGTTTTAGCTGCCGTATAAAACAAATTAATTCCTGCCGCATTTGTTCCAAGCTCAGCGAGCAAATCCATAATTTTACCGGCATCTCTGTTTTCCTTTTTCTTCAACGTATTTATCAAGTAAAAGTATAAAGTAAAAATACCTTCCGAATTAATTTTTTCCTCCAAGTAATAAAGCTGAATTAAATACGAATAAAATTGTGGACTATTGTATTCAAACTCTTCAATCATCAAACCTAACTGATTTTCAACATCACGCCCTTTTTCTATCGCATTTTCGATATAATCAAACTCTTTTGTTACAATTTTCTTTCGTTCTACCAATTCATCTCGTATCTCTTTTTTAAAAATTTCCTCACGTCCTGCAATTTTGGCTTCAACAATTTTTGCAAATTCAATTTGCAATTTTTCCTTTATTTTTTCTGCTTCTATTTGCCTAATCTCTTCTGTAACAACTATTCGGTCTGCGTATATAAACGAAAATGCTTCCCACAACCTTTCATATTCAATTTCACTTTCAACTTCATCTTGACATTCATTTTCATCAATATTATCGGCAATGTGGTAGAATTCATAAAAATAAAAATAATCCGAAAACTGCGAAATGCCTTTATTATAATCAATCTCACCGCTCAAAGCCAGTGATTTATAATCATTTTCGTCAATAAAACCTTTCAACATTATGGTAGAAAATTTAAAGTCGGACGATTTTTCAAATTGTTCCATTGCTTTTTCGTCTTCTCTATTCAATAAATACAAACGCCCCAAATAATAGTATTCTTCGTTTGTTTTATCGGTTTTTTCCTCTAATTGACAAATACAATAATCTTCCAAAATAACCTGCGCCTCGTAATATCCGATTTCTTGTGCCGTCAAAGCATAATAATACAATTCTTGCGCCGACATTGAATTGTTATCATCGTCTAATCTTTCGTCATAAATACAAAACGACTGAATATTTCCACCCAAATAATAATACAAAAGTGCCTTTGCACTCAACAAATCTCTGTCTTTAAATTTTTCGGTATTTTCATAATATTGGAGTAACAAATCAAAATCTTTTAACTTGTCGCAAGCCGATTGAAAATGAAAGTAAGATGAAGCGTGTAAATTTAAATGCTCGAATGTGTACTTAATATTTTGCGGATATGCAACCAAAAATAGAGTATCGGGATTATCAATTAATGATTTTCGTAATAAGTTACGGATACATTTTATATCATTTTGCTTTATGGATAAATATAAAGAAGTAAGCCAATCGGAAATAGCGTTGGCATTTTTTTTTAGAACTTTATAAACAATGCCGCGATTGTGGTATGTTTTTGCATCGTTAGGATTAATTTTAATGGTTTCGGTGTAATCTTCTATTGCACTATGATAATTCTCTAAATCGCACTTCGCCAAACCGCGATTGTGGTATGCTTCTGCTAATTTAGGATTAATCTCAATGGCTCTGTTACAATCTTCTATCGCACCGCGATAATTCTCTAAATTTCCCTTCGCCAAACTGCGATTGCAATATACAACCGCATCGTTAGGATTAAGTTCTATGGCTTTATTACAATCTTCTATCGCACCGTGATAATTCTTTAAATCATACTTTGCATAGCCGCGAGCCTTGTATGCTTCTACTAATTTAGGATTAATCTCAATGGCTTTGTCGTAGTCTTCCATTGCGCCGTGATAATTTTTTAATTCAGACTTTGCCAAACCGCGATTGTTGAATACTTCTACTAGTTTAGAATTAATCTCAATGGCCTTGTTGTAATCTTCTATCGCACCGTGATAATCGGATAAAGCCTTTTTTGCATTACCGCGATCGCGGTATACTTCTGCTAATTTAGGATTAATCTCAATGGCTTTGTTACAATCTTCTATTACGCCGAGATAATCAAATAAATAAAAATTTAATTTTATCCAACCGCGATTGCCATATGCTTCTGCAAAATTAGGATTAATTTCAATGGCTTTGTTGTAATCTTCTATTGCACCGCGATAATCAGATAAAACAAACTTTGCGTTACCGCGAAAGAAGTATGCTTCTGCATCGTTAGGATTAACTTCAATGGTTTTGTTGTAATCTTCTATTGCACCGTGATAATCAGACAAATAATATTTTGTAATACCGCGACCGTAGTATGCATCTGCATTGTTAGTATCAATTTCAATACACCTATCAAAACAAATAATAGCATTTCCGTATTGACCATTATTTCTAAATTCAACACCTTCTTTTCTCCAATCTTCGGCTGTTTTCATAAAAATTTTGTTTCTATTGCGACCGCTAAGATAATAGTTTTGAACGAAAATACAAAAAACAAAAAAAGACTGCCTCAAAAAGACAGCCTTTTTTCATTATCAAATTTTACTTTTTATCCTTGTTTCAAAACTGCTTGTGCAGCTGCCAAACGTGCAATCGGCACGCGGAATGGCGAACAACTTACATAATCCATTCCTACGCTGTGGCAGAATTCTACCGACGAAGGCTCACCGCCGTGTTCGCCGCAAATACCAACCTTCAATTCGGGACGTACTGCGCGACCTTTTTCGGTTGCCATACGAACTAATTGTCCAACACCTTTTTGGTCTAATACTTGGAATGGGTCAAATTTCAAAATTTTCTTTTCCAAATAAATCGGCAAGAACGTAGCAATATCATCGCGCGAATAACCGAAAGTCATTTGCGTCAAGTCGTTTGTTCCGAACGAGAAAAAGTCAGCAGCCGAAGCAATACGGTCGGCAGTAAGACACGCACGCGGAATTTCAATCATCGTACCAACTTTGAAATCGATGCTGTCGCCTCTTTCGGCAAATAATTTCGCAGCAGTATCGCGAATTATTTTGTCTTGCTCCAAATATTCGTACAAAATACCGGTGAGCGGAACCATAATTTCGGGCAGAGTTTTAATGCCTTTTGCTTTCAAGTTCAAAGCTGCACCAAGAATTGCGCGAGTTTGCATTTCGGTAATTTCGGGATACGTGTTTCCAAGACGGCAACCGCGATGTCCTAACATCGGATTCATTTCGTGAAGCGCATCAACGCGTTGCTTGATAACTTTTACATCAACGCCCATTGCGTCAGCCATATCTTGCTGTCCTTTCGCATCGTGCGGAACAAATTCGTGCAACGGCGGGTCGAGCAAGCGAACAGTAACAGGAAGTCCAGCCATCGCTTCGAAAATTCCTTCAAAATCCTCTAACTGGATAGGAAGCAATTTTTCCAACGCTTTTTTACGTCCTTCTGTATTTTCTGCCAAAATCATTTCGCGCATTGCGATGATTTTTTCACCTTCAAAAAACATATGTTCTGTACGGCAAAGACCGATACCAACTGCTCCAAATTCGCGCGCTTTCAACGCATCTTCGGGTGCATCGGCGTTTGTGCGAACTTGCATTCTTGCGTATTTGTCGGCAATTTTCATAACCTCTGCGAAATCAGCATCTACTTCGGCTGCTTGTGTTGCGATTTGTCCTTCATAAATATCGCCTGTTGAGCCGTTTAACGAAATATAGTCGCCTTCGTTGTAAACTACGCCGTCAACTGTCATTGTTTTGGTAGCGTAATCAATTCTCAAAGTTCCTGCACCGCAAACACAGCATTTGCCCCAACCGCGCGCTACAACCGCAGCGTGAGAAGTCATTCCACCGCGAGAAGTCAAAATTCCTTCGGCGGCAGCCATTCCTGCCAAATCCTCCGGTGAAGTTTCGAGACGTACCATAATTACTTTTTCGCCTCTCGCTACCCAATCGGTAACATCATCGGCTGTGAAAACAATTCTACCTGTCGAAGCTCCCGGAGAAGCATTCAAACCTTTGGCGATTAGTTTTGCGCTTTTCAACGCATCTTTGTCGAATACAGGGTGAAGTAATTCGTCTAATTTGATTGGGTCCATACGCAAAAGTGCCGTTTTTTCATCAATCATACCTTGACGAAGCATATCCATTGCGATTTTTATCATCGCCGCGCCGGTACGCTTTCCGTTACGAGTTTGCAACATCCACAATTTACCTTCTTGTACGGTAAATTCCATATCTTGCATATCTTTGTAATGGTTTTCCAAAATGGTTTGGTACTCGTCCAATTCTTTGTAAATCGCAGGCATTGCTTCTTCCAACGAAGGATATTTGCTTGCGCGCTCTTCTTCCGAAACTCCCGCTAATTCTGCCCAACGCTGCGAGCCGATTTTGGTGATTTGTTCGGGCGTGCGAATTCCTGCAACAACATCCTCGCCTTGTGCGTTAATCAAATATTCGCCGATAAATTGGTCTTCGCCTGTTGCAGCATCGCGCGAGAAGCAAACTCCTGTTGCCGATTTGTCGCCCATATTTCCGAATACCATTGCTTGTACGTTTACGGCAGTTCCCCACTCTTCCGGAATTCCTTCCATTTTGCGATAAAGGATTGCGCGGTCGTTCATCCACGAGTTGAAAACCGAGCAGATTGCGCCCCAAAGTTGCTCGTAAGCCGATTCGGGGAAATCTTTTCCTGTTTTGTTTTTAACAGTAGATTTAAATCTGGCAACCATTTCTTTCAAATCATCAACCGTCAAATCATTGTCTAATTCAACGCCTTTTTCAGCTTTCATGTGGTCAATAATTTCCTCAAACGGGTCGTGGTCGTTTTTGTTTTCGGGGCGCATTCCCAAAACTACATCGCCGTACATTTGTACAAAACGACGGTACGAATCCCACGCAAAACGCGCGTTTCCTGTCTTGCGAACTAATCCTTCAACAACGGCTTCGTTCAAACCAAGATTCAAAATAGTATCCATCATTCCCGGCATCGAAGCGCGCGAACCTGAACGTACTGATACCAGCAACGGATTGTCAATATCTCCGAATTTTGAATTCATCGACTTTTCCATTTCCGCCATCGCTGCTTCCACCTCAGGCTTAAGCATATCAACAACAGCGTCTTTACCTAACTGATAATACTCGGTACACGTGTCGGTCGTAATTGTAAATCCCGGAGGCACAGGCACTCCGATGAGGTTCATTTCTGCTAAATTAGCACCTTTACCTCCAAGCAGATTTTTCATATCTGCTTTACCTTCGGCTTTTCCGTCGCCGAAATAGTAAACTCTTTTTGTGTTGCTCATCATAAACTTATTTTTTTTATATGTTATATTGAATTGTTTCTATCTCATTTAATTAAAATATCCGAAACGGGACAAAGGTAGGTTTATTTTATTATAAATGCAAGAAAGAAATTGTGTATTAATGTTAATGCATAAATTGATTTTTGTTTTTAAACGAAATAACATATTAATTCAAAATTTTTCGTACATTTGCACTCGAAAATAATTTTTGCTTATGAAAAAATAACGTGCCAAAAAGCACAATTTAAAATTTTGGAAAAAAAGCATTAGCTTTCGTCTTGCTGATTGAAACTTAGGAAATATACAATGTGTGCTATAAATCAGTCAGTTATGCGTTTTTACTGCAAGTTTCTTGCAATAATAAAGTAAGGATTTTAGACGATTAGGAAACATAAATGAGGCACAAAGGTACAAAAAATATAAAAGCAGTAAATATAATTTACTGCTTTTATTATTTACACAAAGACGCATAAAAAGCCGCTTGCGGCGGCTTTTTATGTGTGTTGGATTTATTTCCGTTGGGAGCTTAAAAACGAAATGAAGGCTTGTATTTCCCCTTTATTTTCAAAGAGCTTTTGTAGTGCTTTTGGGATTTCTTCAACGCCTTTTTCCTGTTGTTTGAGGTTTTCAAACACGCTTTTTGATTCTACTGCTACAATGCCAATCGCACCGATAACGGTAAAATACGGCATTTTGAAAATGATACTTGCTGCAATGTCGGCAATGGAAAGCATTAGCATTAAGCCGAAATAACTTGTTAATTTGGTGATTGTTCGACGATAGCCAAAACTTGTTCGGGCTATTTTTAGACGCTTGGCGTGTTTCACGCCAAAAAACAAATCTATCAGCACAGACACAAAAACACAAGCGTAAAGAACGCCCAAAACAGTAAGAAGCGCGTTTAAATGCGCCCAATCCTCGTTTATTATTGACGGTATAAAAAGTAATTTCATATCTTTGTATTTTATTGATTATAAATTTATTAATTCCATAAAAAGCCGCCGAATTTGGCGGCTTTTTATGTTTGTAAGAAGCGGCTTTTTATGCGGTGATTAAGCCCAAATATGCACTGTTTGAAACTTCTTTACCGTCCTCTGATATCCAACCGAAATACACATCGTACTCGTTGCCTTGCCATTGTTCGGGTATTGAGATTGAACATTCTTCGGCTGTGCGAGGTGTCTGCGTGATTTCGGTAATAATCATTTCGCTTGAGCCGCGTGCAATAGCTGCAATTAACGCAAGGTCGGTTGCTTTTGCTGAGCCTGTGCCGCTGTTGTCTGCCCATTTGAACGTTATAAAACTCTGATTTGCTGCGCCGCTTTCCTGTTCTGCTGTTACTTTGGCAGGTGTGAGCGCACCGCGAGAGACTAATACCTTGCTTGCATCAATTTGATAATCGGGATAAGTTCCTGTTATCGCATTGGCAAGTGTGTAAGACATTGCAGCATTAATCGCCGATTGCTTGCGTGCATACAGTTTCCAACCTACGCGCAAGAATGCTGTCAGTGGTTTGAGCAAATTGAGCGCGAGTGTGAATTTGCCGCGTTGGCTACGTTGTCCCACTGTGCGCGGGTTTCTGACTTTTTGCGGAAGTGAACGCATATAACTTATGCCTCTCCAACTTGCGCCTACGACTGTTCCGACCTTTCCCGAAAAGCCGCCTAAAATTCCTTTTTTGATTGTTCCCATTTTTTTACATTTTTTTTAGGGTGAATAATTATTTTTGCTTGGATTTGGTACGGCTTTGAAATAGCCTTGACTTTATCCGAAAACAAAGGTACAAAGGTATTTGCTACCTTTTTAAATATTGGTGGCAGTTGCTTTTATTTGCGCTAATTTGCTTTAACAAAAGGATAAAGGACAAATTTAAGGGCGAAGTACTCGCCCTTAAAATTACAGTGAGAAGCAAACAACCTTTTCATCAAGATTTATATAAAAAACCTTGTCTTTTAATCGCTCAACAAATTCATCATCTGTTTCATTTTGTTCTTTGTACTCATCGAATTCACCCCAATCGCCGTTGATTATGGCATTATCAACAACATATTTTGGACTTGAATTTGCGGGGTTTATTCCACATTCGCGGATAGTATCCATAAAATAATCCCAAAGGCACTGCGGCATATCGCCCCAATTAAATACGCTTGTAACGTGTTCTTTCCTGTTTTCTAACAGTTCAATGTAATTTTCAACATCAATTTCAATTTTTCTTGTTTTCATGTTTTTTAACGATTAGCCTGTACTTCGTGAGGTTTTAAATTTATTATTTTTGTTAATTGTCGTGTGCTTTTTTTGCTGCCGCCTGCTTTACTGCAAGCAAAAACAACAATTTTTTTTCCCCCCGAAAAAGAAAAAAGAAAAAAAGAAAGGAAAAAAAGGATATGCTTTCAAACAGCCAATGGAGCGGCGGCTGTCAAGGTTTTTGAGAAAAAAATACTACCCGAAGCGTAGCGCAGGTGTGGAGATTTTTTTATCCAAACCCGGAGGGCTTGACCTTTACTGCCGGTAAGCGGAATGGCTACCTTTGCATATTCCTTTTTTTTTCGGGGGGAATATTTCGATATATGCGACAAAGTGCGACAAAACTCGATATGAAAATCCTCAAAATCCCCACTGTGGGGATTTTGAGGATTTTGGGGATTTGGTTTGTTTTGGGGCTGTGGGGCAGGTGGGACTTTTAGCAAATCTCCAAATTGCCATTTCTCCATTTTGGAGATTTGGAGATTTGGAAAAATTCTGCGTGGAACGCGAATAAGATAAAAAAATCAACTGTTTTTTGGGGTGGGTGGTCGGGGGTTGGTGTGGGTGTAGCAGCGAGCGGTCTGTTTTTGCACTGCTACTGTGGGGCGCGCTAAAACCCTCTTTCTTTTTGGCTGAAAAATTTTTTCGGGTGGGTAAAACGCTCTAAAAGGCATTTGCAGGCGATTTTTTAACAGCGGCTATTAAACATAAAATGAATTATGGGGCAAAAACACCTTGATTTCAAATTTAGCACTTCCGTTTTTGCCCTATAATGTAAGCGATTTTATGTTAAATAGACTTCCTTCGCTTTTTTTCGGTCATAAGCTCAGCGGTGGTGGCGGTTGGAGCGCAGGCGGCTTTTTGCTGTTTTGCAAGTGAAGTGGAACGGCTCTTTGCCGACCGGAACGAGGCGGCAATGTGCCGTGTAACGAGCGAGCAGAACAAGCAAAAAGTATGACGGAAAAAAGCGAAGGCGCTGTTAAAAAAATCGCCTGCAAATGACTTTTGCCTTATCGGGTGGGAGAAAATTTTTCAGCAAAAAAGAAAGAGGGTTTTTTATTTTCCATTAGCCAATTACTGCTTCGCTTTTTTCAACAGTTCTTTCAATGAATAAATTTCTTGTTCCAAGACGTTTATGTGTTTTTTATACAACTCCAAAACATCTTGCGGAAGTGAATAATGAGTAACGATATTGCCTCCGGTAGAACTGTCATTGAAAATAAAAATCAAATTTTCGTCAGTTTCATAAATATCCTCCAAAGAAACAGCAAGCTCTTTGGCGAGTATTTGCCACTGTTCGGCAGAAATTTTTATTTGTCCGCTTTCTCGTCGGTTGTAATTCGACACGTCCATATTCAAGAGGTCTGCCATATATTCCTGTGAGAGACCTCTACGGTTGCGTGCTTTTATAAGTTTGGATTTTATCATAACCGTTATCGTTCTTTTTGCGCAAAATTACAATATTTTTTGCACAAAATCGCAAAATGTTGTAAAAAACTATACACTATCTTTGCCTCGTGATTTTTTGCACACACAAAAAAACACGAAAAACAATCATAATATTTGAAATATTGAACGACTATATACAAACAAAAAGGAGAAGCCACTCGTAGCCTAATGGAGAAGGAAAGCGTGAGCAACAAAGCTCATAGACATCGGTTCAAGCCCGGTCGAGAAGGAATGCTCCTTTTTTTATTAAAACAATTCCAATGAATAAAACGATTAACAGACGCGGTTTTGTTAAAGCGTCTTTCCTTAGTTTAGGTGCGCTTGCTGTATCTTCTTTGCCTTTCGGCTCTTTTGCACAAAATGCACCTGTGAGTGGTATTTCTTACACTTCTGTTGAGGCTCTCGCCTTATATCGTCAAGCCCGCAAACTTTTTTACCAAAAACAGTATGTTGCTTCTGCTACCATCTTCAAACAGTTGATAGTTGCTTTTCCTGCAAAAATTGATTATTATGATGGCTACGCGAAAGTTCTCAACGCACAACAAAAATCGCTCGAAACGGCAGAACTTTATCGAGCAGGAGTAAAGAAAAATCCCAAAAATCCCTATTTTAAACAACGTTTAAGTTTATCTGTCCGCCGAATGGCAGCAGGAAATTTGAAAGATGCTGCAATTTATCAAAGTCGTTACGGTGTATCGGATTTGTGGCAACATTCGTCGGAACTTCTTGTGGCTGCTCTTGTCATAAACCCAACTTCCAATGAATTGAAATTAGGTTTGCGCGACTTGCCCGCAGCCGTCAATAGGCTAAATAGAGCAAACTCAAAACGAAGCTACTGCCAATCGATTTCACTTTCGGAAAAAACTATTAATAACATCAATGATTTAACAAGCTCCGTTTCAGACCGTTGGGCAATTACGCGCTTTGGTAAGAAGGCAAAAACTGTATAGATTACAATTTTAAAAAAAACAAATCAACTAATCTTGAAATATGTAAAAATGATACCGTAATTGTTTTACTGCTTTTTATGAACAAATTTGCCAAAATATTAGCTGTTGTTGTTGTGACCATTTTTTATGTTTTGCATTATTTTGCTGTTGAAAAGTTTATATATAAATCGTTGTTTTTTTACTTTTTTTTAGTGCTAATTCCCTGTATATTATTGCTGTATGTTGCTTTCAAGTTGCTGGCAACTAAAAATAATCACATAAAATTACCGGTAAATATACTTTCAATTATTCCTTTCCTGTTTTTGTTTTTTCCTTTAATTTTCAAGTTTGTAACTGGCAGTGTTGAATGGTATTCGAGCGCGCATTTTATTTCCGTATTTGCGTTGATTTTGATTTTATCTTTTTCGCTCTCAAATAATTACATTCAAAAAAATGTCATCGAAAAAACGATTATTTTATTTGCTGTTGCCGAGAGTGCAATTTGCATTTTGCAATACTTTGGCATTTACCAACAAAGTACATTCTTTGTTGTAACAGGCAGTAGTGCCAATCCAAACGTTACAGCAATGTTCCTTGTTCTTGCTTTTCCTCTGTTAATCAAGCAGTTTGTTGAAGCAAAGAAAATCAAAAAAATCCTAATTGCTTTGATTGCCGTCGTTGTTTTAGCTGTAATAATCGTACTAAAATCAAGAGCAGCCTATATCGGATTTGTAGTTGTAACTTCCGTGTTATCAGTCTACTATATAAAGAACAGACTAAACAAAATATTAGTTCTGCTTATTGCTGTCGGGATTTTAGCAGCAATTTTCATGTCAATAAGATTTTTTAATTTCAAGGAAGATTCCGCAGACGGCAGGTTGTTTGTATGGAAAGTATCCGTTCAAATGATAACCGAACAGCCGTTTGGTTACGGTTACGGAATGATACAAGGCGAGTACAACGCAGCACAGGCACGGTATTTTGCCGAAAATCAAACAACCGAAACGGAACAACGCAATGCAACCTATATGCACAATGTGATGAACGATTATTTGGAAATGTTTATACAAGGCGGTATTGTGGGCGGTACGTTGTATTTGTTATTTGTCTCACTCTTAATTTATTACGGAATAAAACGTATTCGTAAAAACTTGTTTTACACAGCAGGCATTTTGGCTTTTGCGGTAATGGCTTTGTTTAATTTTGTGTTTTACGCAGGCTTTGCGGCAATGGTATTTGCATACTATGTGGCGGTAATAAACCGGAACACGTTCAAACCGCGAACGGTGAAAGTATCAAAAGCCGTTTCGATTGTACCTTTAATTTTGTCTATTGCGGCAATCAGTTTTTTTGCTTTGCAAATTTCCTCTCAAATCAAACTGAAAGATATTCATAGCCGATTGAGAGCAAATGACTTAGAAAATATTCAATACGATTTTTCAAGAATAAGACACGGCGTTTCTACTTCCGAACTTTATCATCGCACAGGTGGGAATATTGCTCTTTTGCAAAATGATTACCAAACCGCAATAAATTTTTACAACAAAGCAATAAGATACGCGCCTTTTCCATCTTTGCTTATGCGAAGAGCCTATTGCGAAATGAGATTAGAGAACTACGAACAGGCAAAGAGCGATTTAAGGTTTGCAAGCAACATTCAACCCTCGCTTTTTGAGCCGTATTTCAATTTGATGTCCATTTATTTTAGAAACGCAGATATAGAAGCGGCACAGCAAATTGCAACTCAAATACTCGACAAGGAAGTAAAAATACCATCGGAAAGAGTAGATTTCTACCGAGAACAAGCGGAAAGAGTATTAATGATAAACAGACAATAGATGATAGACAACAAGACAATAGACAATAATATGAATAAGATTACATTATCAATTTTTATTTCGTTGCTGTCGGTAACGGCAAGCGGGCAAAATTGCATTTTTGATTTGGCGAAAAAACACTTTGCCGAACAAGGCGATACACTGAAAATCAAAGCAGTTGAGTTTTTGGAAAACAATATAGATATACATTTCACGCGCACTTATTATTTTGTTGACAGCGTGGGCAACAAAGTAGATTTCAGCGAATTTGATTTTCCGAACTTCAACGAAAGCCGTCAAGCGCTTAGGGCATTGAATCTCACTCCTATTCCATTTGATATTCCCGACAGAGAGCAACTTACGGCAAATCAAATTATCGAAATTGTTGAACGTGGTTTTCGAGCGTGGAGCAAACCATGGAACAGAAATTTGAGTTTTGAGGATTTTGCTAACTTCCTGCTACCTTATCGTGTTCAGAATGAACCACTCGAAGATTGGTATAATACGTTCAGAGAAAGATTTTCATTTCTTGCAAGAGACCGCGCTGCCGACATTGTTAATTCCGTCAATTCGTATCTTAAAACTTGGTTTTTTTCCTCTTTTTCGTTTGAACACCGAACGGAAATTGAATATACTCTTTCTCCTTCGCAAATGCTGTTTCGCAAACAAGGCAACTGTCAGGACTTGTGCAATTTGTCGGTTTACATTATGCGAATGCTGGGTTTGCCGAGCGGTATAGATTTTACGCCTGCTTGGGCTACAAGTTCATTCAATCATTTTTGGGCTACTTACATTGACGAAAACGGCGAACATCGCCCTTTCGAGGGCGTTACCGGAATGGCTGATGATTTTGTTGTTTTTCGCGAGCCATCGAAAGTTTTTCGCATAACTTACCAAAAACAGCCGAATATGCTTGCCGACAAAATTCCAACGGATGAAATTCCGACTGATTTTTTGAGAATGAGAAACATTATTGACGTTACGTCAGACTATTGGCGAACAAGCGATTTAGTCGCCAATATTACCGAAACACCCAAAAACGGCATTACTTATATAAGCGTTTTCAACGCTATGCGATGGTTTCCTGTGGATTGGGCAAAGGTAGAAAACTCACAGGCGAGATTCAGAGATTTATCGGTCGGCGTGGTTTATCTGCCTCTAAATTACGAAAACGGCAGATTACAACCGAGCGGTTATCCGATTTTGATTTATCCCGACAGAACAAAAAAAGAGCTGATACCCGACTTTGAAAACAGAATAAGCGTTACCGTTACTGAAGCCCCAAGATACTTGGTTTACAAAGAGGGAAAAAGATACGCATTTTTTTATTGGAATAGAGAATGGATACATGTAGGCGTGAGAATGGTTGAAGGAAATAATACTCCTTTCACTTTTGACAATGTACCGTCGAACACGGTTTATTTGCTTATATCTGAATACTCGCGAGGCAGAGAAAGGGTTTTTACCGTACGGGAAGATGGAACATTGGAGCGATGGTGATATAAAACTCTCCCTAAATCCCTCTCTCAAAGAGAGGGACTTTGAGGCAGTGCAACGTGTCAAAGACTGCGAAAAACACACAGCCTCAGTTCACAGAGCAAGAGAGTTCGATAACTAAAACAACATAAATTTTAAATAATTTCAATCAATAACAAACCATTAAAAATAACAAACGTATGACAAAAAAAATTCTAATTTTTACAATGTCTGTTTTTTGTGCAGTGTGTCTTTTTGCACAAAATCAACAGGAAGCAAACGACTATCTTAATGAACAGATAGCGGTATTGAATGGTATTCAAGCCTTAACAGTGCAAGAAACACAGCAACTCGAAAGTGCTTTTTGGGCAAGATGGCAAGAACACCCGCGAACAGAAATTGCTTTTCAGCAAGCAATGAGCGAAGTACTGACAAACGAACAGCATTTCAGAGAGTATTTCGCAGACCAAATTGAAAGGCGCGCGTGGATTATTTTCAACGACGACTTGAATCATTTCAGACATAGACAAAGATTGCCCGAAAATTCGTTGGAAAGGATTAAACCCATTTTACGGCAACGCAGCCAAGAAACCGCCTTTTATGAGTATCGTTTTATTGCCGATTTTGAAAAACGAGGTGAAGCAATAGCCGCCGTGCGCGACAAACATCGCGAAAGTCTATCACGAGTTACCATGCGCGAAAATGCTTCGGGTGTTACTCATAATCTTCGTCTTGTTCTCGACAATCGCGAAATGTTAGGACTTACGGATGCGCAAGTTGATGCTATCATTGCTTCGGCACAAAAAATCCGCCAACTGACCAGAGATGGCGAAATTACACGAGAACTGAATAACCGCTGGCTGTTCGAGCGGGAATTTATTATGCAGCATCTTACAAGTGAGCAAGTTGACGGTTTTGTAGCTATCCGCAGTCATAATGCTGCCCAAAACTTTGCAGAACACAGATGGCGCGAAATGGAAGAAAGAAACATTGCTTTTCTATACGACAGCGCAGCAACCGTAAACGAGATTATTGCCTATCAAATTGCTCGGGAAGTAATACAGTATGTTTATATGGAAAATCCCGAAAGACAACAAGAACTCAACGATAAGTTGGACAAAACTTCTTTTCCGATAGCGTTGGCGCATTTGCGGGTAAACAGTCCCAAACTTCGCTTCATACTTGATAATCGCGAAAGATTAAGACTTAATTCCGAACAGTTTAACGCCATTATTGCTACTTCGCAAAAAATCCACCAATTAGTAGCCGAACAAGGCGAAGTTACACGAGAAGAACGCCGAATGTTTGAGCGAGAATTTATTATGCAAATTCTTACAGAGCGGCAAGTTGCCGAATTTGTAGCTATCCGTACTTATGATTCTGCCAAAAACTTTGCAGAAAACAGATGGCAGGAAATGAAAGAAAGAAATATTGCCTTTCTATACGACAGCACGCAAACCGTAAATGAAATTATCGCCCATCAAATTACGCGGGAAAGAATACAATATATTTATATGGAAAATTTCGACAGGCAACAAGAACTTAACGATTATTTGCGACAAACGGCTTATCCGCGAGCTTTGGCACATTTGCGAGTAAACAGTCCCAATTTTCGTCTTGTGCTTGACAATCGCGCGAGGTTAAGACTTACTCACGAGCAGTTTAATGCCATTATTGATGCTTCGCGAAAAGTACGCCAACTGAGCAGAGAGGGTGAAATTACGCGAGAAGAAAATAACCGTTGGTTGTTTGAGCGAGAATTTATCATGCAAATTCTTACAGAAGAACAGGTTGCCGACTTTGTTACTATTCGCAATTTTGATAATGTCAGAAGTACCGCCGAAAGAAATTGGAGAGAAATGGAAGAGTTTAATATTGCCTTTGAATACGACAGTGCAACGGTTGTAAGGCAAATTATTGCTTATCAACTTGCCAGAGAAAGAATAAGATTTGTTCATTTGGACAATCCTGATATGCAAAGAGAGCTTGACCGTTATTTGTACAGAAGTTCGTTTCCGCGAGCTTTGAGGCATTTGCGTGTGGAAAGGCGCAGGCAAGCAAGTCAGGAAAATGAAGATAAAGATGCGTTAATTTTTTAAAAACCAAAGCCCCTCCAAACCTCCCCACAGGGGAGGCTTCCAATTCTTTGAGGTTTTTGGAAGGACTTATAAAAAATAAATAAATAAAATGAAACAGATATTTTTAATCATCGCTATTTTTGCAGCAAGTGTATTGAGTGTACAGGCAAACGACACCGACTCAATCACGCTGCAAAGATTGCAACAAGCACACCGACTTCTTACAAGCGGCGGACAGGAAAGAGCATTTCAAACTTTTCTTGAAATTGCCAATACCGGCAATGCCAAAGCGATGAATGCGGTCGGGATATTGTTACAGCGCGGTTGGGGAGTGGAAAAAGACGAAGAAGCCTCTGTGGAGTGGTTTCGGCAATCGTCGGCATTAGGTTACGACCCTGCAAATGTTAATCTCTCACATATTTATGCCAAAGGGCTGGGAGTAGAACAGAGTTTTGAAAAGGCTGCCCTTTATGCCGAAAAGTTACTTCCTGTCAATCCGCAATGGGCTAATTTTAGGTTGGGATATTTTCACTACAAAGGCTTGGGAGTGGAACAAAACTATGAAAGAGCCGTAGAGTTTTTCAGAATTGCAGCCAACGAAGGCAGTGCAAATGCCTATTATTTTCTCGGACTTGCTTATCGCAACGGTTTCGGTGTGAGTCGAAATGCGGGCGAAGCACAGTTTTTTCTGCGAAGAGCTGCCCAAATGGGACACCATTTTTCAAAGGAAGAACTGTCCAGAGAAACCGCCGAAACCGAAGTGCCGGCATTGCGCCTTGCGGCAAACACAATGCCCAATATTAACCAAGTGCGGACTTTCCGACAGATAAATCGCCAACGTCTCACAAGCTGCATTTCAGGCGAATACGAGGGAAATCTGATTACTTACGATTTCAGCGGACAACAAATAGTGCGCAATGTTAGTTTACGGCTTACCATAAGCACTCCCGATGTACAAGGAAGAGTTACAGGCGAATGGATAGAAGCCGACAGTATCAGAGCAAATTTTGAAGCGTTTGTTACCGACAGCACCTTGCGGTTTGAAAACACGACCTACGCGCGTACCGACTTCTACAACCAACGGCAAGCTGTGGTGTGGAATTTTACGGATGCCGTACTCGAAAAAACGGAAACCCGCAACGGAACGCTTCTCGCAGGAAATATACGCATGTTTTCACCGCGAACAAGACAGCCCGAAAGACCTATGTATATTTCGCTGAGGCGAACAAGAGGCAGTTCGGAAAATGCCGAATTTTCGAGAAACTCCGAAAACAGACACGCAGCGCACTTTATGCCGGGAAGCAACGATTTGCGAATATCTTTTACAAGCGATACACCGCAACCTACGGCAATAAGGCTTTATACCATACTCGGACAACTTGTGTACAGCGAAAATCTCGGATATTTGCCCGCCGCCCGACACGATTATGTTGTAAACCTGCCTGTTCCGGCAGGACAATATATCCTGCTCTTACAGCAAGGTACTGAAAGTAGAGCAACAAAAATAATTAAACAATAATTAGACAAATGAAAAAGTTTAGCATAATTTTTGTAATTTTGCTGTTGGTAACAGCGGTTACACAAACAACAAGGGCGCAAGGGATAGAACTTGAGGGTTGTGTCGAGTTTGGTTTCCGATGGAATTTTCCCGAAATAAATCCTCCTGACAATGATGACAGACGAGAAATAGAAAGACCCGACCTTGACCCGCCACCAATACCGGGACTTGATATAGACGACAGAGATAGAGATTTTGATTTTCCCGACTGGCCCGTAGGAGGCGGAGGTGGTTGGGATGATGGTTGGTGCGAAGGTGGCAGAGGACCATATAACCCTGACCCTGACGATGGTTGGGGAGGCAATGATGATGGTTTTTATGATGACGGAGGCGACGAACCCGGCGGTCCCTGTGACGACTACCGAGATGACCAACAGGGTGGAAGTGGAGGAGATGGAGATAATAATAATCCGCCCGAACCGGAAGTATGCATAGGAGAAGTATGCCACATTTGTGATAAATTTGAATCCGTATGGCAAGGTGTTGGCTGTGAGATGTGTAGTTGTTCAGAAAACCAACAACAACTCAACCAATTAGTGAGAGAATTACAAGCGAGAATGAGGGCGACTTACCCTAATATGACACCGTTTCCACTGGTTATTTATGACCCTGTAAATGTTCGTACTAGTGCATATGGTAGATATTTTGCAGATACTGAGACGATAGGAGTTGGTTATAGATTTTTTAGAGATGATACACCAGAATATAGGAGATTTTCCATATTGGTTCACGAATATGACCATTTTGTTACCCACGGATATTTTCCGTTTTTGATTATAAACGATTTGGGTGAAGTGTATTCTTATAAAACTGATTTGCCCATAGAAAGAAGTGATAGAGAAATGGAATTGATAAGAGAGATGTGTGATGGAAATAGCTATTGTGTGGATTTTTTTGAAAATGAAGACTTCCTATATAGACCATCCAACTATTTCAAGGACGAGATTTCGGCTATTGAAGCGGAACTTAGGGGAGAAAGACACGGCTGGTATGTGTTGTCTGATGAATATCGACAAGAACGTGAAGACCGGTTAGACGAGCTTAGAGCTCGATTAAGTCAAGCTCTTGATTTTGAAAGAGATTATGGATACCATGGACGCAATCCAGATGGTTCAAGAAGATAGTAAAATCAATAAATAAAAAAAATTTTATGAAAACAATAATGACAGTAATTTTGGTGCTTTTCAGCACCTTACAGGTAGTCGCTCAACACAGTATATCCGTAAGCATTAGTGGAGAATATAATTCTACTTCTTTTGTATTGAGGATAACAAACAATAATGATTATCCCATTCATATTGGAAGTTTAGGAGATAGAATGGATAATGGCGATGTTATAGGTATAACAGCATCGCATTATTATGCAAGGTTGTTAAATCCGCAAACCAATGAATTAATTCAAGAATCTCGCAAGTTATCGCTTGGAAGAGATAGTATAAATAGATTTTCTATAAGATTATCGCCAGGAGAAAGCTATGAAACTCCTGTGTTATTTAACACAAATAGATGGAATACAGGCTTGTTTGATGGTATGTATGGAAGGTTTGTTGTTGAGATGACGGTAAACTTGCGCTATTTCCATGTTTCAGAAACTATAGTACGAAGCTTCACTTCTAATTTGTTGCTGTTTGATAGTCGGCAGTAATGAGTTGAGTTTAGGAAATTATGTAGAGACGCGGCATGCCACGTCTCTACGATTAAAAACCTATGAAAACAATAATAATAACAATTTTTATGTTTTTGAGTGTTTTACAGATAATCGCTCAAAATAACATCTCGGTAGAAATCAGCGAAAGAAACACTTCAGGCTCTGTTAAGTATTTAGGATTAAAAATAACGAATAACAATAATGCCTCTATGCTTATATCAGGTTTAGCTGAAACGCACAATGGAAATGCCATAGGTTTAACGGAATCGAATTATCAAGTAAGGCTACTGAATCCACAGACCAACGAACTGATTCAGGAGTCTCGAAAACTATCACTCAGACAAGAATCTATAACCAGAAGTTTTATAGGACTACGTTCGGGAGAAAGTTATGAAACATTTGTTACATTTAACACCAATAGATGGCATACAGGACTATTCGATGGTGTATATGGAGTTTTTCTTATTGAAATGACAGTAAATTTACGTTACATATATGATTCGAATCCTGTTGAAACTTTCGAACGTAGTTTTACATCCAACTTGTTATTGTTTGATAATCGGCGGTAGTGAACTTTTCCTGTCGGTTATTGGTTTAGCCGGCAGGAGTAGAATAAAAAAACTCAAAACCTCGCAAAAAAATGTGCGGGGTTTTGGTTTTTAACTCTAAATTCCTTTTTTGCATAGTTGCCGTGTGCCTGCTTTATTAATAATCCTGCATTTAGAAACCTTGTAATTTGTTTGTCGGCGGTGCTTTCGGGAATTTGGAGTTGCGCAGCGACTTCAATGTACTTTGCGCGGTCGAATTGTGCGGGCAATGCTTGGAACAAAATCATTTTCGGGTTGCTTGTTTGTGCGGTGGTTGCCGCTTGCGGCAACTGACGGAATACAAAGGTAGCGTGTTGTAAGAGTACTTTTAGGATTTCCATTGCGATGTGAAAATCGGTGTCGGAACAAATAAGCCCCTCCCGACCTCCCCGAAGGGGAGGAGTAATAAGGCGTAGGGTGGTTAAAACCATTGCAATACGGAAAGTAATCAAACCCAAGCGACGAATTGTGCCAATATAATCATTGCCCAATAACTCCCAATACTGCTGCTGTATTTGTTCAAAGTATTGATTAAACGCCGCTTGTTGAGTGTTTGAGAGAGAAAAGCGGATGTTTTGGTGTTGTTTCAGCGTTTGGTAGAAGTCAAAAAAGACATCACCGAAACGGTTAAAACGCTGGTCTAATGATTCGTTTTCGTTGCAAGCGAAAACATCATTCCATTGCAAACGGATATTCATACAGTAGAACATAAATCGGCTGAAAAGTCCGTTTTCGGCATCGGGTATGAGGCTTTGTACTTGTCGCGGTGTTCCTGACAGCAAAGCTGACAGTTTGGGAGTTTCGAGCGTGATATATTCGCGGTCTTTTCGGCGCAAGTATGATATTTTTTCGTGGTGGAATGCCTTGCGGAAACCATCGGAATAATTACCGTGCTCGCTCTTAAATGTTTGTGCCAACGTATCGCCCTCTGTTTCAAACATTAAACCAACGCCTTGATTATCATTCAAAATTTGAAACACTGCGGTTGCACTGCTGTTGGCAGGGACAAACAACACGCGCAAAGGCGGCTCTTGTGGTTGTTCGGCATCGGGATTTTTTTTGTTGGCAGCGTATTCTATTTGTTGCCGCCTGTATTCGTCGAGTTCTAATTTGTTTATTTCCCTTAATTGTCGGTGGATTGGCTCGACCAATCGGCGACACAAAGATAAACGACCTTTTCCTGCTGAGGCTTGCGCACTGACGAACAAAAACAAATTCGGGAAAACAGTAACACCGCCGTAAATACCGTAAATGTTTGGCATACAAGCCGAAGTAACAACTAACGAGCCAAACAAAAGCAAGTCGGCATCTTCGCGGGAGTTTGAGTAATCTGTTATCTGTCGCAAGAAATCAGGCAAAAGCGGGTAGATTTTTTCGGGAATGGTGGGTAAAGTTTCGGTTTTCTCATTGTCTGAATCTTGATTTATACTTTGTGGGACTTTTGGGACAAGTGGGTTTTTTGCCGAAATTGCCAATTTCTCCAAATCTCCATTTTGGAGATTTGGAGAAATGGAGATTTCAACTCTTTTTTGTTTTGGGACTTTTGGGACTGTTAGGATGGAGATATTAATGCCTGCGGACTTTGCCAAATGATACAGCGTTTTGACTGTTATGCCGTGTCCGTGTGATTTTAGGCATTTGCTGTATTGTTTGTCGGTTTCATTTTCGGTGTAACCGGAATAGAAACGACTTAAACGATGGTAATAACTTCGCCCGCTTTCACCCAACGCGTCAGCGAGGGCAAAGCCTACATCTCGCCAATCGGCGTAATTTGGGGCAATGTCTGTGGCGGTGGCTTCTATGCGGGCGGTTATTGTTTCAATGTCGGTGTTGGAACAAAAGGACTGAAAGGACTTTTGGGACAAATGGGAATTTGAAGGTTGGTGAGGCGTTACCGTTGCCATCGTCCAATCTTTTGGGTTGAATGTTTTTTTGCTCATATCTTATTCAATTAAAAATTAAGAATTAAGAATTAAAAGAGGGTTTATAAATACTTGCGGGTCGTGTGGTAAAAAGCAGGCGCGGGAAATATCCCGCCCCGATTTATCGACGGCAACGCCGTAGGTTTGCAAAATGTAATTTGCAACGGCGGCAAAGTAGTCGCCGTGTGAAAA
>Ga0123352_10002734_pt1 | contig 24939 bp, 18 predicted proteins | sample TergutLab28metaG_FD_89700 | JGI IMG/M metagenome (GOLD analysis project Ga0123352, IMG submission 89700) | Labiotermes labralis P1 segment gut microbial communities from Petit-Saut dam, French Guiana - Lab288 P1 | ecosystem: Host-associated > Arthropoda: Insects > Digestive system > Gut ...
AAAAGACATGCAGGTTATGATTATTACAGTAGCTTTATTAACTCAAAAGAATGTCACAATAGCACAGTGCACTTAGGTACAATCTCATAAATGCTCAAATTGCCAGCCTTCATTATTTACACATTCTTGTAGTCTACTTGCTACACTCAAGCACTCTTCGGCACAAAGTTCTTTATTGTCATCAATTTCTTGACATGCTTCTCTTATGCAGCGAATCATGTCATCCATAGTACGTGGTTTTCATGAAAACACTTTATCTTTGACAACACCCCAAAAGAAGAAGTCCACTGGGGTGAGGTCTGGTGATCGTGGGGCCATTCCACCGACCCTCATCGACCTATCCATCCACCTGTTGGGTAATTGTTCATCAAGAAACTGACGTACTGTTACAGCATAGTGTGGAGGAGCTCCGCTTTGTTGAAGGAAGAAGTCATCATTATCATGCTGTCTCTGTAATTGTGGTAAAACAAGTGTCCCTCAGCATGTTAAGATACAGGTCATGTGTAACAGTTGTATGGAAAAAAATATGTCCAAGTGTCCCTTTACACAGAAGACCCACACAAACTGTAACCCCCGGCTGATTCAACTGTTCTTCTATCATTACGTGGAGATTTTTTGTTGAATAGTAGACACAGTTGTGCTGATTTACAGCACCTGAAAGTTTAAAATGAGCTTTGTTGGACCACGTAATTTTATGAATGATGCCATTGCCTTGTCTTTTGTCATTCAGAACTACTTCGCAGAATTGTAAATGGCGATCCAGATCATCCTCTAATAACCTATGAAGCAATCTTGGCCGATACATTTTCAAACCTAAACATTGCATTAGACAACTCATTAGAAGCTCTTTGTTTTGATTTTTGGAGGCTCTTCATAAATGCCTGACTCACTAACATTTCATTTTCCTGGGTGGTAACACTGACCAGTCGACCACTTTTTGGAGCATTACAGATGGACCCAGTTTCATCAAATTTATCGCATATTCTGTAAATTGTTTGTCTACTTTGGGGAGGTGTATCAAATTCTTCAGCTCATTTCTGTCGAAACTTTTCGGTATTCTCTGTCTTCCATTGTTGTTTAGGTATTCACTTTCATTGGTCGTTGGTTAAATTATCAGCCATCATTACTTAAAAGATAAATCATAAGTAAAGATACAAAATAATAACAATAATAATAATAATAATAATAATCAAGAAGAAGACAAGCAAAAAGACAAATAATACAATAATTGATAAATAAATAATAATACAAGAATAAACTCTGTGTTTCGTGTACTCACAACTGTAAACCTACTTTTGCCCACCCCTGTATGTATGTATATAGAAAAAATTTTAGATAATTCTGTAGATAAAAATGAAGGATAAATTTCATGCCCAGGACACTTTTTCTCTAAGTTTCACAGTTTTAAAGATGCTGAATTAATGTGAGTGAATGCACCACTGTTGTAATGCTTTTTGGCATACATTTCCTGGCTTTTAATTTGGTTTGATATGGTCCATATTCCATCCATTAATTATATGCATAAACTGTAATGAAGACCAGCAAATGCACTTTAATTTTATTGGTGCATTTTTATTGTAGTATGGTCACCAACATGTTGTGGCCACTCGTGTTGTCATCTTCAGGATGATCTCTTTGAGAGCAAGAATACAGTTGTAATTCAAATGTGTGTGAATTACTCCACAGTATTAAACCCCATACAATTTCTGGTTAAAATTCACTGTTGAATAATAAAATAAAATATGGACGATTATAAAAATATAGGAAGTGAAAATTATTTAGAGCATGTGGAATGATGTATACAGCAGATACATGTGGTGAATTATAATCCAGAATGTTGGGCAACGTGTACCCTGGATGGTGAACTACTCAGAAGAGTCATGGTGTTCCCTGTGATTGTTCTGGTCACATTCATCTTGGATCTAGTGCCTTGTGGTTAGGAAGATGAATAACAACATTGCAGAGAAATCTGTTGCCTCCATAAAAGACTTGTACCATGAAGACGGAAACAGCAGGTTGTTCAAAAATGTGATTCTTTGTGTTTGTTAATTAATTACACTGTCAGCTTTTGAGATTATGTAGTTTCAGTTGTAGGTGAATGAATGTGAAGGGAGCCGTGGGGGAATGATACTGACATTTGAATACCAAATCCCGCAGGGACCGGCCTGGGATTGAACCTGGGCATTTGCAGTGTGAGGCCAGCAGCTAACTGCCTGAACCATGGCAGAGGCCAAAATTTGATGCCTGTCTACATGACCACATGGAATTATATACCAACTACCCATAATCTCACTGAGACATAATCTTTCAGGACTCTTTTCAGTGTATGTTTATTTTCAGACAGTGGAGTGCATGGGGCATTAGTTGTTCTGGAGCCTTCATTCAATGGTGACACAATGGCAACTGCACTGGGTATCCCACCTTCAAAGAACATCATACGTAGACACCTAGCAACAGAGCTTGAGGCCCTTGTTCTGCCAGCAAGGTATGTCATCTTCTGCCAAATGGAGGAATACCAGGCTGAGGTGAACAGGGCTGTCAATAATGTGAAGCAAATCACCTCAAGATAAGCTCAGTGGTGCAGTAAATCTGTATTTGGAGAGGCTTTGAAAGTAAGGCAAGGTTCATGCTAGTATTCTGTTTTATTTGGGTCATCTATACTAAAAGATTGTAAGCAGAAGATTGTAGCCTTGTAGCTTGTGAGTGGTACAGTAGTGACTAAGAATAGGTCATCACTTGCCATATTAGAGAAACATTTAAAACTGTTCATTTGTGTGGAGTTTTTTATTCTTGCGCCTAACAGTTTCTTCTCCGTGTCATCAGAATGAGATAACGGCTTTGAAAATTTTGGTTGAAAGACTGACGAAAATGTCTTACTGAATGATGCAAGATAGTCTAAGTGGAAACATTGACACAGTTTAAACAATGATTTCTGAGGCAAGGTTGTTTTATGTAACATGAGTTTTAACATTGTGTTATGAGGAAGGTTTTCATTGACTGGGGAGGAAATTTGAACATACAGGTGTGTGAATCATGTGTGGGGAAAATTTAGGCAGAAAATGAAAGTTAGAGTTTAGATTCTAATCTTCTAGTGTATGATCCCATACCATTTGGTAAGTGTGTTCAGGCATTTTGGAGGATTCTGCTTCCTCATTGCTTTTATTATTAGCTGTGCTTGGAGATGCATTAAGTGTGTCATAATCCAGAAAGACAGTCTAAAGGAATGAAAATCTAAACTTTCAGAGCCTCATGGTGGGACAGCAGTCTTGTGGGGTACAAAGATCATCTCAGCTCAAACAGAAATGGTTGAATCAAGTAAATTTCTAAACAAATGTGTATAAGATTGCTCTCAGAAGTGAACACCTCTCAATTCAAAATTTACAGGAAATAGTGTCTTTTTGTTTAATATATAAAGGAGGAAAATATATATTCAAGTCTTACACCAAATTTTAATGAGACATTCATGTAAATTTATTAGAAAACTTAGTCATTTGAAGTAAATAATTTGTCAACCTGGGTGTGAATGGTAAAGAAAATTCGTGCTCTTTCTGTGTGTTGATGTTCTATGCAAGAGTTTAAAAAATATATATATATATATATATAAATCCATATGCTTCCATTCCTGTAATTCTGGCAGAATTTAGTAGTTTTGTGTCAAAATACTTGCCAGACAACTAACGGGGTTAGCTAGTTAGGAGGAAGTATGTTGCCAGATAATACAATGTTCCCCAGTGTGACATCCCTTGTGAACAGTCCCACTGACTACTCATCCAGTAGGTTAGACATTATGTTACTTAGTAAATGAAATAATGATATTAGATTTGAGTTTGTCATGGCAGTGAATGCCAAGATTATAGTGTTCTAGGATGATACATAATTTGTGGATAGATACAAACATTTCAGAGGAACCTGTTGTCTCCATCTTCTGGATAGAAGAGCTCTTTTGTGGTGAAGAGGGAGACATCAGGTGCTACCACAATGCTGGTACCTATCTTACAAACTGCTTGATAACACATCCCAGAGACTGTAATTTGGAATAAGTTGATTTCCTTGCTACAAGCTTAATTTTACCAACCATTATTGCTTTATTTTAATGGCATGTGCACATGCACCAGCTGGCCAAGTTTCTCAATACCTAGTTCATTGTCCCTGAGTTAAAATATGGCCATGAGTCTGTGGTACAAGGAGATTTAAAATCCATTTCTGGATGCTAAATTTTAAAAAAGAATGCACCTCAAACAATTAATTTGATGTTGGTCATGGTTCTGGTGTTAGGTTAGGTTAGGTTAGGTTTTAAAGTCTGTGACTTCTCACTTTCAAATTTCTTTATTCATTTTTGGACTGTGATTGACTTATCTCATGTAGTAGCACTGTCCACCTTCACAGAATTACTTTTATGGTCATTGATGTAAGTGAAAACTTAACATTGCTTTCGATGTGACTTTTCAAGCTCTATTTTTTAATTTTTTCATTAGTGACATTTGTATCTCATTCACCAGACACTCAAAGATGTAACTTCTACTCATAAACAGGGTTTAGAATTTAAGGATTACAATGAAATACATTAAAGAGAAGATTAAATGTGAACATAAAATTTATGAATGTCTTGGATATAGGATAGATTTTGCAAGTATGGCCTTATAATCAAATTAGAACATTTTGTATTGATCCTTGGCTGGTTAGAAAAAGATGAGAGTATCAGTGTCATGTAATTAAGTGCAACTTTGTGCAGCAGGCCACTTTTGAGAGCGTGTGTTGTATAGGTAAAATGGACGAGAAGTGTTTGGTTGGCCAGTATAATTAAACAAATGGGCATTGTGCCTGTAATATATTACAGTTACAGTTCTGTCATCTATCTGGGGCTGAAGGGTTGACACACTGGAACATTAAGAGTAATGGTTGAAAACTGTCAAAGAAGTGAAGTTCAAACTCAATAGGTTCATGCTATGAAGTATTAAAGGTATCTTTTGTTACTTAATTCAGTCCAAGTTTGTGATCATACAGTATCATACTGCTGTCAGCTATAATAAAAATACATTTCTCACTGTGATGCATGTTAAGATTACGGTCATCAGTGATGTGATGCCGAGTAAGGATCGTACAGCTTAAACTGAACTGACTCATAGCTGCATCCCTGCATTGTGACCTCCAGTGCAACCTGCTGTAGGGTATTCAGTTCCATGTTATAAGAACTCTTTGTACATTGGTACTTACCTACCACATTATGTGTTGTTACAACCCAGAGAACAATAATATTTACAAGTAGTCTAACTAATTATTCAAGTATGTATGCTGTTAGCCATGTTTGATTTTGCACAGAAAATATGCCAAATGTTTTCATCGGATGCAGTAAAACTCATGTTTGGAGTTCAAAAGAAATATATTCTATTTATGTGCATGGTTGTTATCCGGATGTCCATGCCAAAGTCACTGACTGTGACAAATCATCTTCATCTACTCCTTCTATCTTCTGAAGTTTATGTGGGTTTGTATAGTGATGAAGTCTGTCTGTCATTTGTCTTCCCTCTGATCTTCCCTTATTCCTTCTCACATTCCTCCCATATGCTTCCTTCTTTTCTTCTAAATGACATTGTTCTTACCCTGCTGTTCCTTGCATCACTTAGTTATCTGTTGACAGCAGTGCGGTATTGACAAAATATTTATAATCCAAAATTTATTTTAAATTTCATAGCATGAACATTATTATGTTAAAAGTGAGTCAATACTAAATTTTAGTGTTACACAAAAATCTGTTGTTAGAGTAAATGTTAAAGGTAAAGATTTAGTTAATTCCACAAACAGTGTGGAATTGTAAAATGAGTGTAGCCAGTGTCATTGGAGAATTATGCAAATTGTAAACTTCATTCATTGAAACAGTTACTAGCACATTAATTTTTATCAGACATGTATGTCAATAAATACACATCAATGTTATTAACAAAAATTTTTGGTCAATTGAGTGTTGTTTGTTAATATTGATATAACACACAACTTGATGAACAATATAAAGATACTGCATCAGTGGTGCCAGTTTCACCAAATGTTAGTGTGATACAATCTTCCTGGTCATGCTTGTCTTTAAGTTATATTGTTTCATTATCTTTGCTCATCAAAATTTCCTAACATTTTCTGGTTATCTTATACACTCTGTATGTCCAGCACAATTGAATCTTTGTAATTACTACATTTTAACCTGTTCACTGACTGTGAGAGGCGTTAATAGTGCTTACTATATTTGGGCCCAGCTGCCTTTGATTCCTTGTCACTTCATTGAAATATTTGAAATATTACCAGATACAGTATTTCCATTGCTTTCTCCTAACTAAAAATAACTTAGTGCATTTTTAGGTGCATTTACATAGTCGCAATAAGAGCCATTAGCATCATCGTGTCCATATGTCTGCGTACATCAGTGTGGCTCCCACTGGATATATTTCCATGAAATTGGGTATGGGGAATTTTATATCAAAATCTGTCAAGAAAATTCAAATTTGGTTGAAGTTGGACAGAAGTGTCAGGCACTTTACATGAAGACCTAAGTATGTGTTATTGTTATGCAACTCTCAATGTTTTTGTATTTTTGACCATGCCATGCAGCTCAACAATACATGGAGACTGCATTGTTGCATTTCCTCTTCAACAATGGTTACACAAACACACCACAATGTTATGTTATATGTATAGTGCATATTTTGTTTTCATACAAATAGTAGTAAGCAAATGGGTAATATAACAGTCTGTATTATTTTCCAGTGACACTTGCATATAAAATTTTTAAATGCACAGGCATTTCAAAGAAAGACAATGATAATTATTTGATGTGGGCATTGAAAGAAGGAACAGTATATTGATAAGACTAATGTCAAAATGATGTGCATACAATTCTGAGAGTTAATGTAAGGCCTGACATAATATATGTATATAATGTAATATTATTGGTATTAAATTATCTGCAGTTACTATATTTAAGAGTTAAATTATATAGCAACGAATAAGTTATGAACACAATACAGAAGAACTGTTAACAATAGTTGCATAAGCAAGCAAGTTTGTAACAAAGTTGCTGCAGCTGCCACAGAGGGAAAGTTGGCTCCACAAGTGGGCTGTGCACAGGTATGGTAATTGTGGTACCTCTGTAGCCTTCAGTTCAATCATTTTCAGGAACATTCAGGGACACACTGTCATTCATAATAATGTCTAATATGTATATCAAAATAAAATATTGTAATATTGGATCATGGGACCGTCAAAAATTCTTATTATCCTGAATGTGGGAACTTAAGTTTCTCTGAAATTTGATGTTTGTATGACCGTGCATCCTTAATATGAAATGATGTCATTACACACGTCATTTCTCTGAAATATTTGCATGCCACCTCACATCATTGTCATTACTGAAAACTAAATATATGGGTCTCAACAACTTTGAAAGCCTTAATGATTTGATAAATGCCTTTCTTGTGAAGTTTATAACCTGATTGCACTGGAGTTACCTTACCTGATGCAGTGTAGCACTGTGTAGTGACTGAAATGTGAGTGCAGGCTCATCTCATGATTATGAGTCTAGATGATATTTTTCCTATGTTCTGTTCTTAAGAATTAGCACTAAAATTTAGTAAATACATTTACAGAAACTATTGTGGTGCTTATTTATATTTCATGTTTCTATGCCTACATACATCAGCAAACTTCAGCAGTTTCTGAATCCTAACATGGTCATAATATGACATAAGTTTGGGCTGAAAAATAAAATATAAACTGACTGATTTCAAACAGAGGAATTTATATGATATTCTTTTATTACTATTAATAGACTAGCAAGTGGCAGTATCTTTCTTCACCAGTAACCATTCCTGCAAATAATTGGCGAGTTCTTTGAAATGAATTGAATGTTTAACAGGCCTCCATTTCTTCAAGAATGTACCAACAGAATTTTAGTTCACTAGGAAGTTTCCTTCTTTTCTAAGTTACTGCAATGCAGTAGTTAATGTTTATGTTTTATCCATGTCTAGGTGCATTAATTGGTGGTTTCTGTTTATATGATAGTGATACTGATTTTTAACCTGTCATTTATAAAAACAATTTAACTACAATGCTTGATCTGTTTAAATGCTTCATTGTGTGTGAACTGTTACCATCATTCAAATATGTGTGTTGTTTTATAAAAAAAAAATTGTCAGAAGGTGTTACCAAATGTTAAGAACTGCTAATTAATTTCACACATTTTGATTGTGGTTCCAAAACGTATGACATATTCTTGCTTCTTCTAGCAGATATCTGCATTTGTGGTCTGTACTATAATTCATGTATACATAAACACACACAACACAAGATCATAGTCAAATAATAATGCTCTGTAAATTTCCCTTTCAGCTAAATCTTTTGTTGGGTAAATTTGCACTGTGCTGCATTCTTGTTTCTATTTCCATTAGATCTTCTTCATTACATAGTACTTGATGGTGTTTGGGTACTACTGTCTTAGTGTGCTACATTCACTAGTGAAGGCACAATTTGTGGATGTGCAAAGATTGGCCTTGCGTTAGGGCACTCTCATTTCATTTTCTTGCTTTTATAAAAACTTTGTGTGTGGTTATTGACATAAAATTTTTATGGTATATTTCAATCTAGTTTGAATACAAACACGGCGGTCATTTTAATACTTGTTATATTTGAGGTTCTCACTGCAGTGTAAATGGAAAATTGCTGTCTTCTGGGATGTGACACCGTGTAGTATTGTCCTTTCACAGTATCCTGCGGGTCCATCTACAGCGGAGTCTAATTTGTGCCTTGTCGATCCTTCCAGAAATATGATCCATCTAAACTTCCTCTTTGCATTTCCTACTCTGAATTTTTTTTTCACCTCATTTCCCTTCAAAAATATTTTTCTTGCCTCTTTTTCTTCTAAATCTTTGCTCATATTGTCTTACTGACATACCAGCCATTTTCAGTGCCACTGTTGCCCATTGCACAGCCCAAGTTTGTGTTCCACCTTTCACAGGTGCTTTCCCATGTGACCTACTTTTCTACCCAGAAGGTGGAGGCATTAATTTCTTCCAAAATGTTGGTACCTAGCTACCAAATTACAGTACCATATCCTAGAAGAAAGTAATGTTCTGTTTACTGCATGCTGCAGAAGGTAAATACAATTTGGAAAATCTGGAAGAAAATGGTTGCAATACATTGTTTACATAAAGTAATGCTTATTCATATATTGCATCAGAGGATCTCTCCAATATATTGTTTATAAGGTATGAAGATATTAAACACAAACAGAGCTCAAAATTCTGACATTGCCCCATGGGGATTTTTTTTTTTATTCTGCTTGTGCTGACCCCTTTCTGCACCTTATTACACTATAGGGACCTTCAGGGGACAGTCTTGAGTACACAAACTCCCATCTGTTGGTCCAAATATATTTGGAAAACTAAAGAAATTTGTAACTTACTTGGCAGCATAAGGAAAGTGTATGGTCCTGCTTCTCTGATATACTAACACAGTCGAAATCAGCAAGCTGTAAAGGCATAAATATTCTGACCCAAAATGATAACCAGATGTGATGCACTCCATTGTAGGAATGCATAGTATATCTCAGTTCTCAGACATCTGGTCCTATAAATAGTTTCTCCCTTCTCATAACATGTTGAAGAATTTGGGTAAAAAATAAAGTTGGTCAAAAATGAAGTAAATGTGTGTGTTCACATGTATATATCAAAATGTACTGGACATTCATGCATCAGTAATGTGAAAGCAGCCATCTGTAACACCTATGAATGTAGTTTTTAGGACAAATTTGCATAAATTTGTCAACTTTTACATGTTTTCCACACATTTATAAAAGTACAGCTACATTGTTGTTACACCAAGTCCTTCGGTTCTGATACAGCCTTCCTACAACAGTTGTGCAGAACTTTTTAACGTATGAAGCCTCTGTCAGTCTGCCTGGCCAAATGTCCATGTAAATAGCTGTGTCTAATTCAGTGAACTGTGATTGTTTTTATAGTGGTTTATAGTTCTTACTACAATATATTATCCAAATAGAGTTTTGTATATGTCAGTCACATAGGAAATCACTTTATTTGAACTTAAAATATACTTTCAATATCTCTGTAAATGCTATTAACACTGAAAGAATTTTTCAAACAAAATTTACAGTTTCCAATAAATGAATAGTATGACTTCTACAAGTTTTACAAATGCGCTATTGGAAAAAGAATCTGAACCTGAACATGTCTTTCTACATCATTTATTTATGGTGCTAATGTTCATGGCGCTATATTATAAGACCATTTTGATAATATTTTTACCTCACCAAGTTTACTATTCCTTGAAATAACAGACAGAAGATGAGACAGTTAGGCTGTGTCATATTTAGAAGGGACTTAACCAAAAAATAAAAAATAATGCATCTGTGATGAGAATTCATGTACATACTTCTACAACAATAAACATATTTCCTGTTTTGAAATTTTGAGCCCTGCCTATGGGGCATGAGTTAAATCTGGATACATTTACATGCTGAAATGTTTACTTGCAATGATATTTCCCTCAGTTTTGGCTTCTTCCATTTTTGTTCTATTATTTCGTTTCTTCTGTATGTCTCACGCAGAGCCTCCTTTGAGCACTTTGTGCGCATAAGCCGGGCTGAACGTAGGCGCGCGGAGAAGTTGGTCGGTGGGGGAAGTCTTGGTCGGAGCTTCTCTCGCTCTTATGCGGGCGGTTTGGCCGGGGAGGGCGGCGCCATGATGCAGGCGGCGGCCCCCGTACAACAACTCGCAGGAAACGAGCAAGAGAAGGAACGCCGACGTGCTAGTCTCAGAGTAAGCCAACACATTCTTCACTTCTTCATACAACACTTCCTCCCACCCCGATACAGCTGATTACTTGTGCCCTGCCCCGTCATAAGCATGCTGTACTGGAAATACCCTCGCTGTTGGTTTGCTTCACTTCAGTAACCTGAACTGTAGGTTGAATCTTCCCTCAGTTTATTTCTGCCCACTGTTGTCAATGAAGACAAAATATATGGCCATCTGGCAATGACTATATAACAGTCAGAGTTCAAAACTAACCATACTGATTTGTAACCAAAACAGCCAGATGGTGTCTAAAATATACAGTCTTATTTATTGTTGTAATCAGTTAAAGCAGCAATCTTAATGTTCTGTGGAGATTTTGACATTGTTTAGAGACACTATGATGTATCAGCTAGGTGTTTTTAAGAAACAGGTGCGAAAAACAGTTTATTTCTTTGAAGAAAAGGTGAAAAATTACGTTTCTCGAAACTTATATCACATTTGATTATTTTTAGCACAAAAAACTTGGAAAATAAATGATTTAAGTTGTAAGTATGAAATATCTTCAGTATATTCCACATTTCATGAAAATAAAAGGCCAGATTTTCATTATATTTACAATGAAATTCATGTCAGTGGTGATAAAAAAACTGTAGTGTTTACAAATTCCTGGCCTTAATAATACCAAGGTGATTTGTTATTACCAGGAAAATAAAATTTGATTACAAGATGTTTCTGCTTTATAGCTTCATATTAAGTTCAGTACAAAAATAGTTTAAGTTACTCTTTCAGCTTATAAAGAATTGTGTAGCAATTCAAACCACTTTCCAGATGGGGTCCATATTAACTTCCATCTTAGAGGCCCAGGTTCGGTCCAGGGCACTATATGTGGGATCGTGGAGGAAATTGGACCAAGGTGCAAGTTTCTCTGAGTGCTTTCTGTGCCCCCACCAATGCTCGGTTATTTTCTATCATTATCCTTGAGATTTGTGATTGACGTGACCAGCCAGTATGTTACCATATACTTAGTCTTCATATGGGGCTTCATGATTGACCTTGCACTTATCCTGATTCTGGGTGAAAGAGTTTGGTGTTAAATGTCAGATGGAACAAAACAGAAAGAGTTCTTGAAATTAAAGATTTAAAGTGGTATAATAAAAGGCTGAAGACTTTTATTATGTTATTTTAATTTGCAGGACAGATGTTCAGTGTGTAATAATTATTTATAAATTACTAAATTGCAGATAAGTACATTATCTGAAGCCTCTATCAAATAAATATTTCAACTCAAAACCTTTCATTAATTTGTTATTTGCAGTATATACAGTCTGCTTCTGCTTCAGCCTGTCTTCAAGGTACATCATATGTATACACACACACACATTTAAACTAATACAACAGTCATTATTGTAAGTTGACACCTCTTTATGGCTGAACAGAATATTCCCATTGCCAGGCTTGCAGGTATTTCCAGTCTTGCAGCATGTATCCAGCTAGTAGTTATACAGGCTTGGTCTTCCCTTCCTGAACACAGTTACAATAATATTACTTGACAATATTATTACTTTTATGAATCTGGTTTCATTTTTTAATGTCAGGTATTTATTAGAGAAACAAGTAGAAACATTTTTACAAAAAAGTACAGACTGAATTTAACCCTGTAACGCTGCAGGCTGCTTCAGAAAAAATTCAGCAATGCACAGATGTTGCATTGCCAAGCAAACAGTTCATAAAAATATGTAACAGGATCTATATTTCAATGCATGCATGAATTATGTGCAGTAGAAAACTAGCCTCAAAGTATAAGCCATACATTTTCATAGCAAAATCTGCCTTATTGGCTTCATTGTTTCTTTACCACAGAAATAGTTACATATCATTTGGATTAGTAAAATTTGTTACATTGTATGAAGTTTTTATTGTAACTGTGTTATAGTGAGTAGTAGATTTCTTACCTTGCTAATTGATACAAGTATCTAAAAGCATGGATATATCTATATCTATTTGGTATCATTTTTGTATTTTCATTGTGAGGGGCAGTTTAATGAATTCATTTGATGCGTACTCTTGAATCTTTCAGACACAATCAAGCAGATTCTTCTTTAAACAATATGTTACATTCTTTCTTTTTTTGTCTGAGTCTGTTGTGAGTACAAAAAACATACACTGTGAGTTGCATAAGTATCCTATCTAATCAACTAATTCCATAGTGAAAGTCCTCCATGATATGCTAGTCAAAAATTCTCTGCCTGGTGTGAAGCATGAGGGTTGATTACTATGTCCGCAAGAGTTTGCAACAGGACTAAATGTAATGAATGTTTGCACTTTTGCTATGTGATGGTTTTAAAGTTCCCTCCTCATCTCTGAACATCAAGTAATAATACCATAATGTCTCATAGAATAACCTGTCTTGGTGTGTGCAAAAATCTATTCAGAAGGAGTGCAGTACATTTTTCTAATGATGTGAAAATGGCTAGTGTGTTAGGAATGACACCACGTACATAGTAGCTTATTAATATACTTTGACTGTTATTTACTTGTAATATTATGGATCGTGTACCCTCGTTTTTATCATTTGTCTTCAGTATTTGTTTCTTTGAAACAAGAATAGAATGGTTTTTTACAGCATTGTGGCTGAAGATTCTGTTCTTCTGGGATACAGTGCTGCATCTGGTTAATTGGATCCCAGTGTTCCGAGGTAGCATAGTATCTATAGTTTTAAGTGTTGATTGGTCTTAGGTCTAAGACCTATTAATCCTGAGGATGAAGACATTATGCTACCTCAAAATATCAGGATTCAGGTACCCACTGATGCAGCATCATATCCCAAAGAATGGAATCCTTCATAGAACATCACTTAGACATCTAAAATATTTAACATAATAGTATTGTTTTGTATCTGACACGGCAGCATTTTTCAGACTTTTTTTTAACAATCCAAGTCATTCTTTTTAACCCATTTTTTATTAACATCATCTCTGAAATGTGGTTAGCCATTGTCTGACAAAGCCACACTGTATCTGTTATGCAGTTTACACTTAGACTGTGGCACTATTGCTGACCATGCTTTCAGACGCTTGCTGTATATGTAGTGGCTTTATCCAGATTACCAAACCACCCTTAAGAAGTGGTGTGTTGGACAAATGACAAGCATATATAGAAATATAGCAATATTATGTGCAAAGTCTGGAGGATTGTGTGGTTTGTGTAATTTATGTAGACAGCCTATGATAATGTGTGATCTGAGGTGTTCACAATATTATTGATGAAAACTGCAGTCTACTGGGACATGAAACTGTTGATTGGTAATTTTTTTATGATATTTTGGAGTAGCCTGCTATCTCCATCTTCAGTGCAGTCAAACAAGAATAAGTTGCTGGTAGTTCCAGCAACATATTCTTCTTTGACTACCCTGAAGATGGAGGTAGCACAATCCTCCAAAACATTGGTAAAAACTTAACAGTGAGCACAGCATCCTATCCCAGAAGGCTGTGCATCTTCAGCCTGTGATAATTTGCATGTGGTGACAAATCTTTAAGCCGAATCATATTCCTTCCAGTTGACAAGTTTTGTCCCATAGTTCTGTCGGATTGAGTACATTTGCTCAGCACTAACATACCTACCAGGGTGCCTTGTATTCTTTCTGTCTTTTTAGTGAACGTCTGGTTATTAAGTTGAAAAAGACCACAACCACTTCCTTTATTGTCCTCCCCATTCACCAACATAATGATCTTTGATATTATGTGGGTTTGAGGTTCTCATGTTGGTCGGTGTCAAGATTATGGTCTTCTGGGATGTAATGTCAGTAATTTATTAGATGGGTACCAACAGTAAAAAGTAACTTAACTGCTTCCTTCTGCGGGATAGAGGATGCATTGGTTCCTAGTTACCATGTTATGCATCATCATCATATCCCAGAGACCATATTTTTTATCCTTGACAATAATTAAATTATACACTTGTTCAAGTGTCCTAGATTCATTCATTCAATAGTCTCTCCAAAAATCATGTTTAGTTTTCTTATCCATGTGGTTCATAATCCTGTCAATACGTTGAATCTGATTCATTTTGAATTTCTAAATTTAGTCCAATGTGGCTTGTGTTGTTTAATCCCTGTAATATGGCTCTTGTTACTGGTGTGCTTCTTCCAAGTGTGTTCTGTTTGCCACATGCATCGTACTTCAATAGCTGTAATTCTGGGTTTTGTTATCTGCTTCATTGTACAGTTTCACTCATATAAAGGTATTGGTATTGATGGGGTATTACAAATTTTTATTTTAGAATATTTCTGGGCTTTGGTGGCTTAATAGTTGCCTTGCTGATGCTTACTAATTTTGGAACATTAATTCAGAATGGAAGCCATACATTTGAAGATAAAATAATATGACTGTATGAACAGGAAGTGACAGAACCTGCTACTGCAAATGTAAAATTATAATATGATTATTTCACATAAATAATGGCAAAGTAAAGGGCAGAGTTAATAAGTATAATTTAGAGCAAAGAGGAAACAGGTGAGTTCCATAATGCTATAAAATTTTTTGAAGTTCCCATAAGGTCACCACAAGGCAGGTTTGGAGTGTGTAGAAATTATCTCTGCCACCAGATAGCACTAACTAGCAGAGTGAATGAATCTCTTTTGTAACAAGTATGTCCAATGTATAAAAGTGAGCTGTGCAGAGAAAAATGTTAGGTGAGGTAGGAAGGGAAGAACTGGCACTGCAAATGACCACTGATTCCCAATGGTTCACCCAAAGGTCTGCTTCCAGTTTTCTGTCCCACCTCATGTGCCATTTTAGTGCAGTTGAAGTCACTCTTCCACCCTGAAGTGGAGGCAGCAATTTTACCAAACACTGGTACATAGTATTGACAAATGGTATCATATCCTGGAATACTGTCATTACTATTCACAGTATGACAACCTCAAATCTCATTTCAGTCCTGATGAGATTTGCCAATACTCGCACTGTTTATGGTCATGATTGAACTGTTCAAATTTTCAGTCACAACCTTGAGCATATGCCATTCTCGAAATCCTTGCATTTGAATGCTATTGTGCAATTCTTAGTTCCTCTTTAGTATCTGTCAGGACATAAATCTGAAACTGTTTTAACCTCCAGTTTCCATACAAGACATAGATATTATCAGAAGAATTATATGTAGCCAGTAATCAGACCTCATTGTTGGTGTGGAGCCCTGAATAATGTGTTGGACCTAATAGACTTAGGCATTTCACCTCCACTTTGTCTTAGTGTAAAAACCCCTTTTTAGACTCTGACCAACCTTGTATGTTGCCAATTACATATCCAAATGGATTGTCAGGGATCTGAAATGTTTGCATTGTAAATATTTGGCCTTCAGTACCTTGCTCAATAATTTGGTGCGTAGCAGCATGTGCATCTTCATTTCAAGTACCCTTCTTTAGTCTGTGTGTTTTGTAGAATTTCATCATATGAACACATGACTGTCTGGCAGTTCTTAGTGTGTAATGGACCTTGGCTGTTGTAAATTGTGAACTGAACATCGTGGTTGAGGTTTCAGCACTTCTGCTTAATATTCCTACAAGTACTGGTGTATTACCTCATAGTAGGCTATGAACCTTTCCTTATACATCCTTTTGAATTCACTATTAACACATCATCCTGTCTGACTATGTGTATGGTCTGTACCTCTCACAGTGCCATAAAATAAACCATACATACATAAACAGATAATGTAAATGAAGTCTGAAATGATGATTTGCCCTTTTCTCTTTATATTAGTATTTTATAAGCAAAGCTTAGATTTGAGATGCTATGTCCATCTGCCTGCTCTTAAGAACAAGTGAAATAACAGACTTTCATGAAACTTGATACATACAACATGCCACTACTAATCGAACCAACTTTATATTTTCTAAATGCATACCTTGAATTATTCCAACAAGACATCACATAAGCATAGCTTACTGAAATTGTATGTGACAAGAGACTTTCAAAAAGTATGTAAGTTTTGCAAAGGCAATTTTTGTATGTAATGTAAGCAACATTTTGGCGTTTTCAAAACTGTACACAGGTTTTGATTTCATGGAGATAACTCATGAAGAATTTGAGCTGGGTTTTTTTTTTTTAATTTCTGTATGGAGATATACAGGGCTGGCCAGCTGACCACTATGCAACATGGAAAGTTGCCTTGGGCAACATAATTCTGGGGAAAAGGCAGGATGGAGTGAAGCACTTTGATGACTGTCCTTCAAAAGACCGACAACAAATTGTCATTGTTATTATTATATTTGTTGCTGACTTTATACAAGATATTTACGATGGTATACCTGATACATACCACATTTCTAAGGTATATAGTGTTGCAGCTGTTCTGTATTTACAATATGTGCTGCACGTAATGTTATCTTGCATGTTAAATGTGTTTTTGTATTTTCACATTAGTACTTTCTGTAGGTCGGGGACCGCGGTAGCACAGTGGTTAAGGTGCTGTGCTACAAATCGGTAGGACGCTGGCTCAATCCCAGCTGGTGTCAGTGGATTTTTCATTGACATAAAATCCTTCTGATTGCACTATGGCCCTTGGGTCGACACAGCCTCTAACAGAAATGAGTACCAGGAGTATTTCCTGGGGGTAAAGGCGGCCGGTGTGTAAGGCTGACAACTTACCACCATTCTGTGCCGTTGTTATGAAACCTGGGAACCTTAACTTTGTGGAACCCTCTGGGCCTGTCCAGGCCTGTAATGGGACTGCTTTACCTTTTTTGCTTTCTGTAGGTGATACAACAACAACAACAACTACTACTACAACTACCAATATCACTACTACCACTACCACTACTACAACCAATATCACTAGTACTACTACTACTACTACTACTACTACTACCACCACCACTACCACTACTACTATTAACATTATTGCAAGTGTGCAGTCATAGGAGATTGTCTTCTTAATGAGAGAAAGGAAGGGGGCAGCAAGGTAAAGCTTTATCTAGAGTGGCAAACATTTGGAGCCAGACATGGAAGTAGAATTTCTTGAAACATCTGTATACTTTATAGCTGCTACGTGAAATTTTGAGACCATGTATAAATGACATACTTGGGACACCTGGGGAATGATTTGTTTCACTGTGGTAACTAATCTATTTGCTGCCACATACACATTGATAATGGACACTTCAAACACACTGTATAATGTGTAGCAGAACTTCTCTCTTTCTCTCTCTCTCTCTTTCCGTTTCAGAAATAACTGCAACTACAGCTCACCTACCCTCCTAAGGTCTAGAATTTGTGGAGTTTCACCTCCAACTCCCAGCTTGCTGGCTTACATTTTCTCTCATGGACTTCCCCATTTCACTCTAACCAAGCATTACAGTCAAATGATTAGCTCTCCCGCTTCATATTTGGTATGTCCTGGATTCAAATCTCGGTTCAGAGACTAGGGCACTCCATGATTTCTGCAATCTCCAGGTACACAGTTTCAAACATACAAAATTTTAATAAAGTAAGAAAACTAATTACCAGCCTTGTCAAAATATGCACAAAATTTTTTCTTGCAATAATGAGAGTGCATTGAGATGAAGGTGACAGAAGAGAACTGCTAGATGATGATAGTGACACAGACAGTGGAGTTGGTCATACTGCAGTCGATCAGTTTCCATTGGGTTGGAGTATACAGTTGACCACATATATACTGAATTCCAACTTGTACAGGACCTGCCAGGTCATAAAATCGAAAAGTATCTGTTTCTGGACATTGGTTTTGTATGATTTTCATCTGTCCCTACAGACAAATACTATTATCTATACCTGAAATTGGGCCATGTCCGCTTCCTTCCACATCCTTTCAGTTCACTGTTCACCAAACATTCAGTACTATATAGTCTGAGTAGTGATATGGAGTGCATTACAAAGAAATATGTTTGATTCTTCTCCACATCCATTGAGGTTTAATCAATTTATCTGTGTGTGTGTGTGTGTGTGTGTGTATGCGTGGATGCATGTGTTTGTGTGGGGGGGGGGGGGGTTTCTTTTAGGTAGTGGTTTTTCCCCATTTTTTTTTTATTTTTTTTGTGTTTGTTGGGGTTGGGGTTTGTATTGGTGGGCTGCTTTGTTGTTGGGGGGGGGGGGGGGGCTGTCTGATAGTCAGTAGTCTTCCCCCATTTTATATGCATTATGTATTTTGTATTATAATAAAAGTGAACTATACTTATTTAAATAAGGTAACATTGATATTGTCAGTATCAGAATGCTCTTTTAAAAACACAGGGACTAGTAACATATTTAAGATTTTAGACCTAATGGCACCCACAGCTTCTGTGTTGGCATGGAGCCATCAGCACCAATAATAGCCAAGATCTGTTGACAGACTCTTTGTTTGTTTGTTCAGTCTTTCATTTGTTTGTTTGTTTCTTCTTTTGTTTGTTCATTCGTTTATTTGTTCGATCATTTTGGTTGCATGTATGTGGCATGGATGATATTTGTACAATTACAAAGTTGCACACAAACAGCTGGGCATTCTACTTACCACATTAGTGATTTCTGATGCTGCCCATGGTGACTGTGTTGTCAGGTTGTGGGTGAAAGTGTGTGTTTCTTCAACAATAATTTTGCAAATTCATTTTATAGGTTTTTTAAATAATATATTTATACACATTTTACTTAGGAGACAACTAACACACTAGACGTCTGTAAAAATTGCATATTAAATTGAGCTGGAGTTATTTTATATGTAATTAATAAGAGGAGATGGGAAAGTCACATCAGTGATATCTCCAAGATTGTTCTATGAAACAGAAAGGCAAATTATTACCCGTGCTGTGTTTTTCTTCAGTATAAATAAAAATTCAAATTTGACTTTCATGATGATGACTTTTGGAGTACAGATTTGATAGCCTTGGACTTTCCTACACCCTTGTAATTTGATATTATGTTGTGACATATGAGGTTTCTGTGATTGTCTTATGGGATTGTGACAGCATTTGGTAGGCACCAACATTTCAGAGGAACCTCCTACCTCCAACTTCAACCCTCAACATGGAGGCAGAAGTTCTGAATTACTGGTATGCACTTGCCAAACTACAGATCCTCACTTCCCAGAAGATGTATTCTCTGTATTATATTCTTGTCATTGTCACCTTCCTTTCATCATTCAAATAATTTTATACTGAATAGAGAAGTTTACAATATTTGAACACCCATAACTACAAAAGACCAAGCAAATGTAAAATCTTTCTGTTTTTAGGTATATTCAAGTGTTTTATTCTTCAGGAGAAATACAGTTTTGTGTATGTGAATTTAGTTGCTAGTTACTCAGTTACTCTTGTGCATGTATGTATGTATGTAATATAGTTATTTGTCCTTACTGTTAAAATAATATGTGCATACATGTTAACTGGAGGTTCTATAATATGACAAAGTAGACATTGTTCATGTTAAGTATCAGGCATTACTGTAGTGCAATATCAGTTGGACAGCGAGAAAACAACAAAGAAGATCAACATTTCTAAGGCATGTGACCACATGTGTCAATACAGTGTGTTGGTACACTATCATTGTACTGTTGTATGCAGGGTATTTTGAAACAGTTTCTGATTTATGCTACTTTATAGTATTAAAATTCATAGACGAGCTCCTTGTGTAATGGGTACCCATTTAGCTGATTAAGAAACTCCCTCTTTGTACTTTTGTTGCATGTCCAGTTTACTTGTACAGCAGCAAATGTGCCCGTACTACTTGACGAAGTATTGCATCTTTTAAATACTAATGCTAGTACTCCTGAGTAAAAATGCAATTGCCATTCCAGTATGACCAAGGAATTTACAATTCCATATTCCTGGATGATAAAGGTTGAGGAATCCATAAATTGATATGAGATGTGAGGTTTTTCAGTGAGTGTGAAGAATTTTCTGGGATGTTACACCATGCACTCTGTTAGGTAGGCTCCACAGTTTCTGAACAACCTATTGCCTCTCTGTTCATGAAGTAATAAGATAGATTCACCACATCTCTTTAAAATGGTTTAAATTTCTACCAGACAGCATGGTATCACATTCCACAACCAACATATTTTTCATATTCAGTGGTGTGAGAACCTTAGATCTCATGCTTATGCTCTCTTTCCATCTCATTCAACTCTTCCACTGCTGTTGTAGAAACAACTTTGTTAAATAACCTAAGAATTAATCACTCATTTGAAAAATAGGAATTAAATCTGATCGACATAAAAGTAATAGCAGTACAGAAGCTGATCAGTGTAAAACACACACACACACACAAACAATTAAAAATAGGGCATAGACATTTTATTGTCTAAATATGGTCTTTTTTTAATATTTAGGTAGATCAGAAGTTTGCCATTCATATGGTTGTGCATCATAATATTATTTCTATAGTAAAACCAACTAGATGCGCCAATGTATCAAATTTATTTTGTTTTGGACTCCTGATGATGGACGGAAAGACCGTCCAAAACGTGTAGAGTGTTGTTCCAAAACAAAATAAATTTGATACATTGGTGCATTTAGTTGGTTTTACTAGAGAAATAGTGGATCAGAAGCTCTGTAGCTGAGAAATATATTTCATATTTTAATCACACAAAAATTAAAAAATGTCAGGTGTCATGGAGATCTGACTAAGTTAGTGGTTCTGAACTGTAGGTCAGCCTACCCCATTGGGTATACCGGGCTTCATAGGGGGTGCATGAACTATTTGTTGTACACTGTCAAAAAGGGCTGGACTGACTAACCAATCAACCAAACGATCAACCAACTAACTAACTAACTGTAGGGAGTGTTGAGTCTTTCTTGAGAAGCTGACAGATCCTCGTTGAGTCAAGAAATTCATTACATTTTGTGGATCCTGAAGGTTCATTACTGTGCTCACCTGTCCATATCCTAAACTGGATTAATCTAGTCCATGCTGTCCCATGCTATTTCTCCAAGATCCATTTTGATATTCTCCCATTTTTGCCTAGTTCTTCCATTTGGTCTGCTTCCTGCAAGTTTCCTCACCAAAACCCCCATGTTCATTTGTCTTTCCCCTCACATGTATGATGTGCCCTCCCATCTCATCCTCTTTCATTTTATCGCCATAATGCTAAAAGGCCTGAAATGGCCGAGAAAGTCCTGACAACTTTCTTTTATACAATTTTTCTCTGCATTAAATAAATCAAGTTTCTTTAAAATGGGGAGCCTCTGTGTCTGGTGTGTATAATTCATGATAACCCACAATACCAGTGAAAAGGGGTATTTGGAGTTTCACTTGGAGATGAAGGGGTACAGTGACTGAGAAATGTTCAGAAATGCTGATCTAGCACTGATACAGCAGATTATATATTCTGTGTCGACCTTCCCTCATGCTGTAATGCTTCATGGCACAAATGAAAGGTCCACAACAACATGGATTATGATGAGCAATTGCTTGAGAATGTATTATAATAAAAGAATTTTTAAATGAAATAATAAATGTAAAAGCACTTGGGATATAATGAAGGACTTATCTAGAAAACAACATTCTAAAACTGATATGCCAGAGCTAATGATAGACAGTAAACATTTAAAAGATCAACAAGATATAGCAGATGCCTTGAATAACTACTTCTCATCTATAATTGATAAAATAAGTAAAAATAATGTAGATAATATGATTAGTGATAAACTTCTTTCAACTTTTCATTATTATCTAGGAAAAATTAAGTTCATCACTCCTCATCTTTGGTTTTTAAAACTTTTTCAACCAAAGAAATTACATCTATAATTAAGTCATAAAAACAAAAAATTCTCATAGGTATGATGAGATTTCTACTGAATTATTAAAAATTATGTTCAACATTAACTTATATCTGTAATAAGTCTTTCTTGTCAGGAATTTTTCCTCATCATTTGAAATTCTCAATTATAAAATCTATATACAAGAAAGGAGATAGAATAAATCCAACAAATTGTAGACCTATATCGTTATTGACTTGGTTCACGAAGATTATTGAAAAAACTTTGTGTATAAAAACAAATGAGCATTTTTATAGTAATAAGTTATTAGTTGGAAATGGGTTTGGTTTCAGAAAAGCCGTAGCAACTGAAGATGCCATTTTAAACTAACAAATGAAATGTTAAATGCTGTAAATAATAAAACAATGGCTGGTAGTATCTTTTGTGATCTGGAGAAAGCTTTCAACTCTGTTAATCATGATTTATTACTGTCTAAACTATCTTATTATGGAATAAGTGGTAAGGCTAAATTATTACTAGCATCTTATCTTCAGAATAGATATCAAAGAGTTCAAATTATTAACCCATATCTTAATGATAACACAGTCTCAAAAAGGACCAAAAGAAAATATGGGGTGCCACAAGGTTCAAATTTGGGCCCATTGTTATTTCTAGTATACATCATTGACGTACCTAAGGCCATAGACCACAAAGCCATTCCTATCATATTCACTGATGATACCAGTATATTAATTACAAGCCCAAATAATATTAATTTTCATAACAATCTTAATACTGTTTTTGGCCAACTAAATAAGTAGTCAAATCTAATTTGCCTTCCTTGAATTTTGACAAACTTATTTAATTCAGTTTACACATACTTCAGACATACAAATCACGTATGAAGATAAAAAAAATTTGTATATTTATTGAAACAAAATTTCTTTGCCTTTTTTTTAATAAATACTCATTCTTGGAAAACACATATTGAATATATTAAGTCTTAACTAAGCTCAGCTTGCTATGCTATGCAGTCAGTCAAACCATATGTGTCACTACATACTCTGAAAATGATTTACTATTCCTATTTCCACTCTTTAGTGACCTATGGTTTATTGCTCTGGAGGCATTCCTCAGACAGCATAAAGATTTTCAGGTTGCAAAAGAAGATTATTAGAATCATGATGGGTTGTGGAATTAGTGACTCTTGTAGAAAATTGTTTTTTAATTTAGAAATCTTACTACTCCTTCCCAGAACATCCTTTCTATTCTTTTGTTTATGATTAAAAAATAGGAATCAATTTATGGTCATTTCTGAGATGTATCACATTGCAACTAGGCAACATGCTAATATTCACCAACCTTCCACAAAGTGGACTAAATACCAGAAATGAGTGTACTGTTTAGGTGTTAAGGTGTTTAATGTGCTTCCTTCTTATATTAAAATAGAGTCTGATAATCCCAAGCAATTTAAATTGATTTTACAGAAATTTTTTTATGAAAATTCCTAATATTCTTGAGATGAATATTTTGAACTTCAGAAAAATTAAATTTATTTATATTTGATCTAAATAAGTATTTGAAATTTTGGCACATAAAATGGATATACATTTATGTTTAATTTATTCTTTAAATACATGTTTAGTTTTTGTATCTGTATTTTAGATCTTGTTTTGTATATAATGTAACTGCATGAGAGTACCATTCTTTATCTGTTATGCAGTGTTATAGTGAATTATTTTATGTCCAGTAAGTGCTGTATCCTTTTAATTGGTGTTTTATGTTATTATTGGTTGTATTAAAAACATTTATATTATGTTAAATCCTCATACATCATACTAGGCCTAGTAAAGAAAATTGTTGTACATTTTATACTGACTTCACTTCTTGACTTCTAAAGAGAATATATATATATATATATTTGTGTACAGTATTGGCTATTTCCATACCCATATGGATTTTGTAATCTTGTTAGGATTCACAGAATGAGAATAAATGATATGATACAAGAGAATGGGCTCCTGAATACAGTGAAACTAATTGGTTGTTGCATGGCTTTCATTTTTAATGCGAACAAAATAATACCTTAATCTTATATCTTCACAAACCTGCAGCCTTCTTTATCTCTGAAAAGTTGGCATGAATTTGTCTGTGTTTGCTTGTAAGTTGGGCCTAATATTACTAAGAGCTTTATGTGCGTCATCCCCGTTGTGTGATATACAATTAGTATGGCAATATATGTGCATGGCACTTACCGTCAAACACAACAATTTTATTGGTTAATTATTGTAGGTTTACAACAACATGTTTCGGCCCTATTCCCGGGCCATCATCAGGTTGTATTACGACCTAGAGTAGGCTATACTACATGCTACTTATTGGTAATGGGTGTTTTGGAGAGCTCTCCATAATACTGTGTGTACCATGGTATGTGTATTTTTTCATTCTATATCTAAT
>Ga0123352_10002735_pt1 | contig 24939 bp, 17 predicted proteins | sample TergutLab28metaG_FD_89700 | JGI IMG/M metagenome (GOLD analysis project Ga0123352, IMG submission 89700) | Labiotermes labralis P1 segment gut microbial communities from Petit-Saut dam, French Guiana - Lab288 P1 | ecosystem: Host-associated > Arthropoda: Insects > Digestive system > Gut ...
TACTTCCTCATATCGGTACTGTGCAACACTTCCTCATATCGGTACTGTGCAATACTTCCTCATATCGGTACTGTGCAACACTTCCTCATATCTGTACTGTGCAATACTTCCTCATATCGGTACTGTGCAACACTTCCTCATATCGGTACTGTGCAATACTTCCTCATATCGGTACTGTGCAACACTTCCTCATATCTGTACTGTGCAACACTTCCTCATATCGGTACTGTGCAATACTTCCTCATATCGGTACTGTGCAACACTTCCTCATATCGGTACTGTGCCATGCTTCCTCATGTCCGTGCCAACACACGCTTCCTGACATCGGTGCCATCACGCCCTTCCTCATGAAAGGTGTGAATGCACACGAAACAACTCTGTTGCAGTCTCTGTTTCTGCAGTTGCAGTTTATGGGAAGCTTTACGTAACAGAATGTGTCGAACAGGTTTTGCTGTATAGACTTGACGGAGACGAGCAATCAGAGAGAATTCTGAGAGATTTCTGTAGATATGAATCCACGTCAACGACCACCTACGCTGACTCTTGATGGAAACCTCCTTGTGTAGACCTACACACTCCAGATTATATAAATTCACCTTGCCCTTTCTCAATTTAATAAAATATTACATTGTGACAGGGTTTATGATATTCTCAGTATGATTTATTTTTTTATTTCAATGTGATTAATGATAAAATCTACACTATAATGCTTTAAGCACACCCTGAATCTTCATATATATATATAGAACATACAAAACTGCCCTCAAACACACGGAGTGGCTTTACTGAAGCTGCGCTATGTTTAAAATAAATGATAAAAATAAACATACGAAAATTGTACCTCGGGAATAATGGCGATCATAGTTAAAAAGAAGGGTACTGATACAAGCATGTCACTCTTACGCGAAATTAATGTCGACCCAAATTGTATCATACATTCCTTCAGTCCCCCCTCCTGAAATTCTCTTACTATCACCCAGGTTGTGAGTACCGCAGGTTAATAACCAGACAATAGAAAGTACAATGTGTGGCTGTGTCTGTGTGTGTGTGTCTATGTGTGTGTGTGTGTGTGTGTCTATGTGTGTGTGTGTGTGCCAGTGAGCACATACGCATTTCCAGGTGTGTCGCAATACTACAAACTCTAACTATAAACAAGCTCACCAACTTGGGAACACAAGCTACAAAGGCAGACCACGTATCGCAAGAACGCGTGTCGTTTGTCACGTAATAACAAAGAGAACAAGCACCGGACACTCATAGCATTCAGACCACAGTTCTCAGTACATGAGCAATACAGTAAACTGTACAGAGGGATTAAAAAGTTGCATCTTAGACGGGAATTGCTTTGTAAATATCAGTAAACATTTTTGTTATGCAAACATTTTGTCACACAATCTCTAAATCTGGGAGAGGGATAGACCCCCTGTCTCCTTACATTCTAGCAGTGGGATGGGGCACAAGTGTATTGCTGTAACTTGATCCTGTGATTTTAATCTGGACCAAATCTACGAGCCTTGTATGACCGATGAGTTTGGATCATTTGTGGAATATTAACTGGCTGGGAAAAGAAAACTGCCCAGAGCAGAGACTTACCCTGTGCTAGTGACCAAAACCTGAACCTGGTCTTAAAAAAAAAACCGTCTAACACAAGTATACAAAAATTTTTCAAAAAATCTGGGACACAATTCAAAATTCCAGGCGCTAATATGGTGACATGAAGCAAGTTCAACATTTCAGGAAATACAGCTATTAGGCGCCACGGCACAAAATGTAATCGTCCGGGCGACCTGAGACCCCAGGTTTGTGTGCGCCCCTGAATTACCCGCCTAGGCTATGCCACTGCAACTCAGATTTTAGGCCAGTTGAAATTCTTCTCACAATTTAAATTTCAGTACAGCGTTATCACTCTGCGTAAATAATGTAAAATAAAAGACCCAATTTATTATACCGAGATTTGAAGTCATGGTCACTGGGTTAGTTTGGTCACTGAATTATGCGCTTTGGTTGGGACACTTCTCTTATAAAGGACAGAAATTTCTGTAAAAATACGACTTTCTTCTTCAGTGTAACCCCGAAGAGACCTGTCAATCAGTACCAGCCTTCCAAAAGAACATACTGTTCCTTCTGATCTGCAGATGGATTCAATCTTATTTTGGTAGTTACTTACCAAACTACACGTCGTCGTATCCCGGATGACCACAATCTTAAAATTCGCATCCTTCAGATCCCAAAGCTTCAGAGCATTACAAGAGTTCTTAAAGAATGAAGTTAGTCAAACTTCCAATTAGTTGAACTGCCTCGTACTGAATTTCCAAAAGCAGACTGCCGCTACAGTACAGTTTCGGATTACAAAACAGCAGGAAGTCACCAGAAGTGTTAAATTAGCTGGCATTAGAAAAAAAACCCTCTCTGTGTGTTTTCATCAAACTAGCGATATCTAACAACTGTCACGAACAAGTAGTGGGTAGAGCTCCTGCGTATTCAGAAGGTACCGCTTTCAAATCTCGGCAAGCAGGCACACCATTATCTTCACTGATATTCTGCCAGACAAATACAGACACTCCCCGACTTAAGCCAAGAGTTACTTTCTGGAAGGTCTGGAGAAAGTCAAAATTTGCGCAGGTAGGAACGGAGTATGCAGACTGCCAATTATCTGTGGGCCGAGATAGTGCAGTATACAGACTGCCAATTATCTGTGGGCCGGGATAGTGCAGTATGCAGACTGCCAATTATCTGTGGGCCGGGATAGTGCAGTATACAGACTGCCAATTATCTGTGGGCCGGGATAGTGAAGTGTACAGGCTGCCAATTATCTGTGGGCCGAGATAGTGCAGTATACAGACTGCCAATTATCTGTGGGCCGGCATAGTGCAGTAAACAGACTGCCAATTATCTGTGAGCAGTGATAGTGCAGTCGGTATAGCGACTTGCTTCGGGCTGGACGGTCCGGCGCTCGAATCCCGGTTGGGGAGAGAATTTCCGTACCCGTCCAGACCGGCCCTGGGGCCCACCCAGCCTCCTATACAATGGGTATCGGGTCTTTTCCGGGGATAAAGCGGCCGGGGCATTGCCTTGACCACCCAACCACATCTAGCGCCGAGGTTAAAGAAAGAGTAAAGTTATACTTCTATTTCCCCTCTGGGTCTTCGTGGCCTGTTCTAGGGTGAACTTTACCTTTACCTTTACTTTTCTCTTTACTGCCAATTATCTATGTACGAGAGCGAGAGTCTGACTGAAATACAAACTCCAAGTCACTGGAACCTGTTCGGCCGCAGCATTGGCGCCCTGTCGCAAGTGGTATCGCCCAGCAGTATTCTCCCGCCACTTTCGATCTCATTGCACTCTCATTCCCGCAAGGAAAAACTCGGCTCTTTTCAAACACGTTATTTTTTAAATTTCTTCTTTATAAAATATTGTGTAACCCTAAAGTGGTGTAACTGGGGACTGAATGTGTTTTAGGTATAAAGAAACAGGGCCCTGGACACCGCGTCATGAAGGTGAATCCAAGAGTATCTTTATAGTTCCCCGCATTCCTAATATCGGCATTAGATGGAGATAAAAGGTCAGTTTCACGTCCCGGCCCTTTTACTGCCGGAGGATGAGCCATCTGTACTGGCTAGATAGGTGGCAGGGTGAGCGGTATCCTCGTTCTGAAAGCAATGGCGTAATTTATAGATCCATTTTAATATCTCTCTCCCGTCAACTCCATACGACCTGTTCCTCCAGTGACGAATTGCATTTTCGAAACATTTTTTTTTAAATTTCAAAATGTGTAATCAGTAGCAGGCTCACATATAAACGGACATGAACCTTCGGGTTCCATTAAGAACGGAGAATTTATGGAGAAAATTACCGACAGCTTCTAGAAGAAACGTCCTGCTGCAAGGAGGAATCGTCTTGTCGCGTCTTATGTAACACACCCTTAAGGCCACACACACTGAATCTCAAAATTCTACATTCATTTTGGGTAATCTGAAATAAGAGACAAAAGTCTGTATATATATATATATATATACCTATTCACTACACGACTAAATTTTACTGAACAAATCTGGAAATGCTTGCATCAGAGTAACTTTCTTCATATTTGCAATTTAAAAAAACCTAGCCTCTCACAAAAATGTAGTCGGAGGACATGCAAAAACAGCTGCACCCAAATGAGCCGAATAAGAGTCCCTTATGTCGGAGGTGTGGAGAAGAGGGAGAAACCTCAGAACATGTTTTGTGTGAGTGTGAAGCCTTGGCTTCACTCGGACACGCGTACTTGGGTTCCTTTTTCTAGGACCCTGAGGATGTTGAAGTCCAAGTCTGGGGGTATTCTGGAACTGTAATAAAGGAACAAGGCTCCCTAGACATGGATATCGGATTACAGGGAACAAAGGGCCTGTCAGAAAGGCGTAAGTGCACCGGGACTGAAAGGGCTCGAACCCATTTACTATTATTTTCTGTTCTATTCTATTCTGTTCTATTCTGTTGTATTCTATTCTATACTACTCTATACCCAACTGACAGGAAGTAACTGTCATTAGGTAACAAAATGCTGTAAAAACACTAACATTCGTGTTGTTTTCGGGAACAGGAAGTTTTTTAACAAATTTCCTGCTACTGAAGAATAGCCTATACTTGTATTTTCCTATAAACAATGGTTTCAGCACGACGCCGTGCGAACTCCTGTGGTGGAAGTGACAGTTAAACAGACAGTGTTAAAATTTTGTAGGACTAGACAATGTGAGTACATTATGGTTGATGAAACCCTGAGTAAAAGAACGTCTAAATATCCCCAGTTGTATGAAGGCATGGCAATGGCTTAGATACATTTAGTTTTCTAGAAAACATTAAAAATTGAAACATTATGAGGAACATAGACGTCATCAAACAACGAACAAAATATTAAGTTAACGCGAGAAACTTTTATTACTTCGAGACTTGAGCGATCTACACCGCTTTAGATAAAGAGGAGGCTGTTAATGGGCACACGACACTCGAAAGAGGCGTGTTACAGAAGAGGTTCGTTGCAAGGCAGTTTGTGGACTGGAAATATATCAGCTACTTAGACAATTTATCTTAATGTGCGGAGGCTAATAACCAATACTGAATATCTGAATGCGTAGTAGAGGAAGGTAGCAGGATCAAAAATAGATCCGTCGACAAACTGCAGTGCAGAGATCTTCAGCTTTTTGGCTCTTTGAACTTTGACATTCATGTAGATAAGAGTTAAAAACCGAAAACCATTCCCATCGCAAAGAAAACACATTACGCCTTTATTACAAAGAATAGTCTGTTAATGTTGTTTAGAAAACCAACAGCTGTTCATTTTGAGAATCACGTGAAATGCTTAAAAACATGGTGAGGTCAAAAGAAAGCGTTAGCACACGTCCTGTTTGACGGGGTTAAAAGCCTGCGACAACTGGGGGCGCTTTATAGCCTTGCGGGGAAGGTAGAGTGGCGAAGCTCTGAACTTACATCCAGCAGCCAGTCGATATGATTCCAGTCCTGAGCCGCTTTGCCAACTGTCCTAAAATATTAAGTGATTTTCTCAGTACTGTCGGAGAAACTGAGAACAGAACCTCAAAACCTTTCACTTCTCACCTTATCATCCTATACTTTCCGACTATTTATATTATTATTGTAACTGAAACAGTGTCGTTAAATAACGTACGTCAATCACTCGAATGAGATTCTTGAACTACTTCGATCCTAAAAATGTAGGCATCAAACTTCTCTAGTACATCAGTAACGTTTTACTTAACCAAAACTCCGTCCATTCTTCATGCCCATCACGATTTAACAAGGGTCTCAATTGCAACCATCACAAAATAAATTCAAATACACCGATCCAATCTTTAGCCATGCAGGAAGATCAGTGCCGGGTGCCTCAGTCTGTATAATGTCTAGGTAAGGGACTGGACGAACCAAGAATCGAGGTTCGGTTCCAGGGGACGTGAATGCATTTCCTTCGCACACCGCGTCCAGACCGGTTGTGGGGTCCAGCCATTCCCATAATCAAATTGATAGGCGGATACATTCCCCAGGGAGAAGCGGCCGAAAAGTGACCCTGCCCGCTTGCGTCCACCTACTGCCAAAATTTAAGAAATAATGGCAATATGCCTCCACAGCGAATCCAAGACCCATGGCAGGCTGCAGTAACAGTCCTCTGTCGTCACAGGTTATTCAACTTGCGCCAGCAGGGTAACATAACACAGATGTAGTGGGTCATTTTTTAAGTTCCATTTTCCTTTGGCAATTTTCAGGCCAGCTGATTTATAATAAAGCGTAAGTCACATAAGGCTATAAAGAACATTTCCGGGTGCCCCATAAACCTTACAGATTTTCTGTCGAAATTATGTATTGGATAGAGCTGTGGTCAACTAGTCGGTGTAGCAACTAGGCTAGGGGGTTGAACTGTCCGGGCTTTGAATACCGGTAGGGGCAAGAAGTTGATCACGTCTCCGAAACGTCAACACCGGCTGTGGTACCCCCCCCACCCACTTTCCTGTTCAAATGGTACCGGAGGTAAAGCGGTCGAGGCGTGAAATTACCCACTTCCCTCCATTTGAGCCCTTCCTGTATTTCTCTTATTTGCCTTCATGGAGAAGACAGGGAGAACACGGGCCAACTGCTTCTTTTGCATTTCGTTGTCGCCAGTTGCAAGCTTAATAAACTGCAACGAACATTTTTGGTAATTTTGTGGGTCACAGCAATAATACTATCTTTCCAATTTTGTCTCACTGCCTTAAGTTTGCTCGCGCCTCATATGTAGAGAAATCAGTTCTTCAGTTCTTTGCACTAGCATCCACGCATGCGTCAGAAGATTTGAAGGGTAGCATTCGCAGCGAAGTTTGAATTATTTATTACAAGACGACCTGCCATGTTCCCACGAAATCTCCAACCGAAGTGGCTGAACACTGAGAGCGTCCTTTTAGAGTCGTTGCTCCAGTTTACAAAATCAATGCAAATTACACACACACACACACACACACACACGTTAAGAATTTAAGAAACCTGAAACCTTATGCCATCGTGAAACAAAGTCTAAAGTTTCAGAATATTACGTACCACAATATTCTAATTTTATTCTGGAGACATTCCATGGTCCAAAAATGTTCAGACTGCAGTATTTCAGTAACCGATTCTCTTTCCTTCATCAGTGGAGGCGGCATAATGTGTCCTAGTGCTTGGCATCCCACTGGGTTTTCTGATGTTGGCTGTGGCGTAAGAGCCGAATATGTAGCCAGTCATTATAAAGGAAAAGGGATTTTTTTAATAATAAATTTCTGTCCATTGAGTGAAACAGTAAATTTAGTTTCAAAGCAGAAGAGTCTACTCCTTTGGCCACTTGGCAAAACTAGTCTTAAGCCCTGGACGGTTTCTCAAAAGATCCGAATTAGAGAATTTGGAAGATAATCAATAAGTAAAAATCAGTAAATTTTAAATTTATTTCAATGTCATATTTACTGGAGATGTGTACAGCCCGAGCATAATGCTGACAGCACTGTGGATATGAAAGCGGAGGGAGATGTCCATAAGATATGGTAAGGGAACACGAGTCAAATTTGTTGGGGTATTTTGTTTGGTGTGCAGCATAACACAGACATCGCATTAGGAATGCGCAAGTCCCGGGCTCCAGATCGCCCGGGGAACTAGGCGACTAAATTCTGTGGGGCAGCACCTAGTGTTCATGAGTACTCAGTATGAAACTTGCTGCAGGCCACCTTTGTAGTGCCCATAACTTCGAGGTGGCTCCCACACTTTTGTCCTTTTCGTGTACCCCTGCTTTAAATGACAATAAAATGACTCTTTAACACTTGTTTTATGAACGGCACAGTCAGATGGCGCATATGCGTGTCAGGACTAAAGAGCAGATTTACCTTATCCTAAGCAACTTCTTATAACAGTCTTCTGTGTTGCTACACTTTAAAGATAAACTATTTAGCGTTCATTTGTTTCCCAAGAGTATTCATGAATACCGAAAACTGAGGGCATGCAGGAGAATATACATTACGTACGGTACCTGCAAATAATGAAGCAAACTTCCACTATCGCAAAATTACGCCGAGCAGTTCAGTATGTCTGCTCATATTTCCACTAACAAACTCAGACCATAATGAAGTAACACAAACCGCACGGCCAGCTAATCTTTCGAGTCATGAAACTGATCTTAACAATATTAAAGAAACCAGCCTTTAATTCCCACAGAACACTAATTAATTGTATTTGGAGAAACATTCGCTGTTTATTGTGGAATTCATAAAAAAAAAGCATGAAGAGATTCTGCGAGCGAAATTGGTAATTCCATACTATTAACCCTTTAAAGGGGAACACGATCAGAATAACATTTAACGTATCAGTTCGTACCGCACAGTGAACACATCCGGTCTCGGTTGTAAACACTGATCAACTAATTTTGGAGAGGGAAATAATCGCTGTTTGTTTTGAGATCCATATAAGACACACAAATACACTGCGTGAGCAGAATATTGTTATTTTAATCTGAGGCCCGGTGGTACACATCACAACCACTGGGGCTTGTAGGACTAATTTACGTGGTAAATTGATTGGCACTGTAATTTAGATGATTAACGAGATTTTGCTGACAATAGCAGGTGATCAGACAGTTCACAATGCTGACAGTATTATTAGTGGGTGAGTTTCTTTTAAAGTAATGTGAGAAATTACTTATAAACAAACACAGATAGAATCTGTTTACAGAAATATTATGGAAAAATGAATAATTAAACTTTCAAAACTGATCGCACCCTTCCCTCAAAACTCCTGATATTACGAGGTCATTTTCGCAACATTTGGCCAATTGAACTCCGACCCAATTCAAATCTTCATTGACGTGTACAAAATTTCATCAGCTGCAAAAACCTAAACTCAGTTCCTCATTTTATTCAAGCCTTTATTTCAGCCTGTTCTACATCGTCAACCTCATTTACATACTGTAGCTTATAGACGCTCTTTTTGCACCTATTCAATGTACCGCGTGAATCAACCAACAGACAGTTTTCATACCTACCAAATTAGATCAAAGTTGGTAAAAATTCATTTAAGCAACTATGAAGATCTATAATGCTTTATGCTTCCCTCTTCTTCAAGCTCATTCAGTTTGTCTCTCGCATATTTACTCTTTTGTTCCTGAAACTTAACGTACTTTTTCTTACAGTGAGATTATTTTTATTCTTCTCGAATAAAATAACCATAGCAACTTATCCTGCTTCCTTTATTCAAATAAATCTGAACATCTGTCATAAAAACATATTCTTACTTTTCATTCCTAACAACCCAGACTATCTTTGGCTGAAGTTCTGACACAGTCTCTCAACCCCTACTGATGTCTGCATAATGATCTAAATTTTCCAGGGCTGCAAACTTGTTTCAGATTCTAAACTGATTTTGTTACTGAAAGCCAATATTATTTGGCTTCTCGGACTCTTCCACCGCAACTTCTGTAACTACCACATGGCGGTCTGCATCACCGGAAGCTCCTCTCAGAGCTAAAGTAAACCTTGAATGCCATCTTCCACTCGCGAGCATCAGGAAGTAACCTATCCGATTGTACGTTTTTCTGCCGGGAGAAGTACAGACGTATTTATCAGTTTGACGTTCAGGTGACCGTGCATCGTGATAAATTCTTATAACAAAACCAACTAGATGCACTAATTTCTCAAATTTATTTTTGAAATAAAACTCTACATGTTTCGGACAGTTCCTCTGTCCATCATCACTGTACACACAGAAGTGGTATATGTCATAGAGGTTTACTGACAGCTTGCGAGCAAGCTGTCAGCAAATCATTTCTGTGTGTACAGTGAAAAACTCCTGATGATGGACAGAGAAACAGTCCGAAACATGTAGTTTTATTTCAAAAATAAATTTGAGAAATTAGTACATCTAATTGGTTTTATTATAAGTATTTGTCACTGTCGGGATAAGAGGATGTTGTACCCTTAAGAATATTTCCGAATGTGACAAACCACCATAACCCCATTACCATTACCAATTTACGACGTAACAACAAGTTCTATTAACCATTTATTTAATTGTATTTTGCATGGTTCGAGAGCCCCCCAATGGGCCTAGGCCTCTTTATCGTCGATACTTCGAGATTACACACACTGGATACGCCACAATCCGTAGGACTGCTCTGGACGAGTGATTGGCCCAACGCAGAAACATCTGACTGACAACACAAAACCCTCACAACAGACATCCATCCCCCCGCCGGTATTCGAAGCCACAATCACATCAAGCGAGCGGCCGCATACCCATGCCTTAGGTATACATTTACTGAACCTAATTTAGTACTGAAGCGACTATCACCAGTGCAGCAAAACACGCCACTGAATGACGCGCTTTACAGAACGCACAAATGATAGTATGAAGTTACTGCACGTTGGTAATTACATACGTGAAGACAGAGCGAACTTCTGTTGCTGTCCAACAATTCGACGCTAATCATAGATTCACCTACAGAAAGACGATCTTGCCTGCTTACTCAGTCCCAGTCTCGATACACTGTACGATTACCACAACGATCATACAAACATAATAAAATTAATATTATCGATTTATCTCAGTATTTAACCAACTTGATGTACAAAATTTGTTTCACAATAAGTTTTTATTTCATGCCTCTACATATTTCGAGCACATTTGCTCGAAATATGTAGAGGCATGAAATAAAAACTTATTGTGAAACAAATTTTGTGCATCAAGTTGGTTAAATACTGAGATAAATATACTGAGATGCACGGTCAGCAAAACGTCAAAAAAATAATATTATCGATGTTTCGATCATTAGATATTTACCGAGGCTTCATAAATAGTAATGTCTTCATCTTGAGGGTCACGGTCAAAGAAGAGTTAAAGGCCGACCAGATGACGGCGCTACAATCTTTCGAAACGTCGGTAATTTTACACCAACCGATACAGTGTTGCATCCCAGAATAATCTTCAACATGTCGCGGAGACAGACCGTGTAAGTTCTAAATTTCAAACTGTTCAACAAGTGACGATCTTTGAAGGTCATGCTATTTACCAAGTACAGCCATTTTGGTCAGCAGGTTCCTGTATTGATAGAATGCAAAGCCATTAGCGCGGTCTAGCGGTCCCAATTCAAAACAACGCCGTCGTCAACGCATGTATTCATTGTTACAGGACACAATGTTAACAATATCTCTGTGGACTACACGTATGAACATTAGACCGGATGTTGCAGGCAATGCTGTAAAGCGTTAAAATATAACAACAAAACCACAACAGTGCCATGTCAACCCACATAAAGAACGACGAACGAACACAAATTCGTTTCTCCAACACAAAAATTGAATGCAACCACAACGATATTATCAAAATTCCGCCTTAATGCAAATCTCCAAACACTGACATGAAAATTCCGAACGAAATGCAGTAAAGACACGACACGACACGACACGACACCTTCTCCTCCTGCACAACCAGATACATCCGCTTCCCAACGTCTTATCCTCCCCCCAACCAAACTTTACCTGAAGTACAAGCAAGTATTACCAACGACACTTCAGAGCATTTTTGAATCAGGTCACCTGCAATAAATGTAATGTCTCTCACTGTCCCTCCGCTTTCTCTGCTATATACATCTCTTTCCAAGCTTCAAAAGATTACGTTAATCGATAAATTTTTAACTCAATTTGCCCTAAGGTAAAAACACAGCAATCAGGTAGTGAAGCTGTTTGATAACAAGGTGCTTAGTTGAAGGTCTGGACGCAGGAAAGAGAAGGTGAGAGTAGTCAGGGTAAAGCTGCATAGTGACAGACTTCATAACCTGTACTCTTCACTAATGTTACGTGATTTGAACAAGGAGGGTGAGACGGGTGAAGGAGATACAAAGCGCATGAGAGAGACGATAAAGGCTGACAGAATTTTAGTCGTAAAAACCCCAGAAAAGAGACAGCACCGGATTCCTAGACGCAGCTAACAGATTACAGTGATAGTTCGCCTAACGAGTGACCCTGCTAACGAATTTTTCGGCTAACGAAGATTTTTTTCGCTGTTTTTCGGACTCGGCTAACGAATGTTTTAGTGGATGCGCGCGCTAACATAAAGCAGTAAACATCAACGGTCGGGCCATTCCAGGAGCTTATCTTTTCCGTCTGTATGTGTGTTTCGACTAACGAAGATTTGGGCTAACGAATGTGATTCCGGAACGAATTATCTTCGTTAGTCGAAGTATCACTGTATATGGACAGTATAAGCCGATGTGGATTGGATTCAAGTGCCTCAGAACAATGTACAGTGGCGACGCGTGTGAAGGCTATGAAAGCTACGAAGATTCGGGTACTTGAATACTATTAGCTTCTTAACAAGAACTTTCATTCGAAACGTAATATTATATGACGCAGTATTAAACACAGAATATACAGTGACGTTCCCCATCAATTTATCTTTAGAGAGGGACATAAAAATAATGATGCATCCGTATTGTTATAATAAATGGGTGGGCCGGGATAGCACAGTCGGTATTGCGACTCGCTACGAGATTGATAGGCCGGGGATCGAATCCCAGTGGAGGGCGAGATATCCCGCACCTGTCCAGAGGGGTCTTGATGTCCTGTAAAATTGATACCGCGTCTCTTTCTCGGAGGGTAAAACGGCCGGGGCGTGGTTTTGACCACTTACTGTCATGTAGCGCCGAGGTGTACATCTGCTTCCCCCCTGGGACTTCATGGCTTGTTTTAGGGTAAACTGTACCTTTTTACTTTATTATGAAGTGTACACTGCACGCTATTTGCTGCCACTCAGCACCAAGACCACAATTTCACGAAGCCCGATTTCTGCGTGTTACAATTCTCCCCTACCGGAATGTTTTAAACGTAACTCCACGGAACCGAATCTTTGGGTTGTTACGTTTCGGAGAAACTTCTTTCTAGGGATTTTCAACTCTCGGAAGTAAAGGCAGCAAGTTTCCTTGAAACGTTTGGCATAAATAACCTTGATTATAAGAACAGTACCCCCAGAAGACTTGGCCCTCATCATCAAATTTGTGGAGATTAAAAAACTCGCAAATAAATCCCACATTTGACCAGGTACTCAAGATATAGACGTTAGGTTCCCCTTAGGGTTCCAAACTGTACAGGAGAGCCCGTTACTTAAACTCAGCCCACGATAGCACTCATTATGTTTTTAAGATGCATTTTTTAAATTATCCGCCAACTTATGCACAGCCCTTGATAGGGGAATTTTCCCTCCAGGTGTTACGACTAAGATTTTGATATTTGTGTGACCGTGCATCTATGATACAATAATACAAACAACCAACTAGATGCCACAATAACAATTTATTAATAATTTCAATCAGCTCAACATGTTTCGGGGGATAATTTCGCCGATCCTCAAGAGCACTAGACTGTGTTTACAGCTTGTGGTATAATGCACCGACGATGCTGCCGGCCGGCCGGCTCCTGAGGATGGGCGAATTTATTGCCCGAAACATGTAGAGCTGATTGAAATTATTAATAAATTGTTATTGTTGCATCTAGTTTGTTGTTTATATTATTGACTAAGATTTTGTATCTACGACACACAAATCCTCTGTTTCGACTTTACATAAAATTATTACTCCCTCTTATCAAACACGCCCAACCTAACTCCGCTGCTTAGAGTGAGAACAAGTTTCACAGCCATAGAAAACAAGAGGCAGAATTACAGTTCGTGTTCTTAAGTATCACATTTTTACATTTTTACATTTTTACACAGCAGACTGCAGGACGAAATATTCATAACTCTTGGAATTTAATTTTTATTAACTTCCATTAATATTACTTTTATTTCTTATATTTGTCCCAACATATTTGAAAATCGACATAATTATTCCCAATGACTTATTAGTCCAATATTTCTCAGTATAAAACGGCTGGAGCGTGAGACTGAACAATAACATTCGTCTAGTGCCGAGGTAAAGAACGAGCGAAACTATTCCTGCAAGCCTTCATGGCGTCTACAGGGGCGACCTTTTAACTTTTGTGACTGTTCTTTTACCTTCCGATGAAGATACATCAAATGCACATAAAGTTTTGCGCTAATTTCTCTAAAAACCTTCCCACTATCAACTGACAGAATTTCTGCATTTTACTTTCGGTCGAGCTCAACAGCGGTTACGTGCCTCCCAGTTCGGCATCAGATTCTTTTAACGGATAATTTTATTCGATGTTATATAAACCCATACCTAACAGAGATTCGGAAAATGCCATTCGTTGCAGTAAAAATGCAGAGTTCGGGATGTTAAAGCAAGCTTCACATACAGTCAACACAGCACTTGAGAGCGCCGATGGTAAGTTCTTCTGAAGAAACCGAGTCCTTATGTACTTTCAAAGACGCTATTCCCAGCGGAGTCAATCCATCAGTATCAAAACAGCCAGCCATGAACCACCATAAACTAGAAAGAAGAACAGAGCCTGGATAAAGGAGAACACAAAACTGAATGGGCGAGGGAAAAGCGGTGAAAACATCAAGAACAATGTGCGTAATTCCGGACGGCCGTCACGGAACTCTATCCACACCGTTCCTATTTTTCACTGCAGATAACTTCCCAGCCCTTTCACTGTTGTGAAATTCCTCCACCCGCCAATGTGAGAACAAGTGTTCAGTGCCGCCAGCTGGGACCACATTCGTGACGTCAATTTGTCCCATGGACATGACTGCAGAGAAAACACTAGCCATTGCCCACTTTAGAAGCTCAGAGTATTGGCAATACACACCAGCACTTCTCAAAATTGCCATGAAAGGACACAGAAGTCGCTTTAACATTGTGATATCTCAAACGCTTTGTTAAAGACTGGAAATGCAGACGTGTATAATACAGCCGCACGTATGCCGAACTGCAGGCTGGAAGTCAATATACATCTTGCCAACGACTAACTCGAGTTAGGTTTTCGTGATCTTCCTTGGTCCTGGAGTAAATGCTGACTTAGTGCACAAATATTCCATGTTGCCCTGTTGCCCTGCATGCTACTTTGCAGCCGACCAAATTCGCGCCCAACGCAATAAAAACAATGGATCACCTTGTTTCTCATCTGCACGAACATAAAACAGTCTACTTTCCTCAAGAGTAGGTCAGTCATAACACATAAGTTTATTAATTTTACTACTTAGATGTGGCGACTAGTTTCGACTTAAAAAGTCATCATCAGGTCATTTACGAACCATGTGGTTCATAAATGTCCTGATGATCATTTTTTAAGTCGAAACTAGTCGCCACATCTAAGTAGTAAAATCAATAAACTGTTGTGTTTTGCCTGACCTACTCTTGAGTATTAATTCAAACACTTCGGGATGGCTCATGTTAAGTCTACTTTCCGTCGCTTAACTTCCTGTCCATCGTAACTTTTTCCGGACGGCGAGTTGGCACCGCCTGGAAACCTGCAGAGCTCCCCCCCCCCGGCACATATAATGACGCCCCTTACCCTCCTCAAACTCTATCACTTTTTCTTCACTGCAAGATAACATCCGGATGCTTCGAAAGCTTCCCATTGCGAAACATTGCGCAGTAACGGTAAAGGAACTTGTTTGATCCGGCCTATACGTGACATTTAAACAACAGTTCATATTGTTGGCTGCCTATTTATATGGTATTGTTCAAAAATATTTTCCGATTTCTGATGCGGATGTGTCGTTATATGTGTTTAATTTAAAGAAGGATGTGAACATTCTTCAGTATAACATGTAACATAAAATGGAACAACATTCTAACGTACCAGATGTGAAAAGGCACGACCAGGCAGCAGCTTCTCTAAGCAGCAACACCCTCACTCAAACTCAGTACCACATACCTGAAACAAAATATCACAATATCACGCATATTGATTCCCAACGACAGTATGAAAGGCTGTACTCCAGTGCAGTACTCAAATTCACTCCCCAATTTCTGCACCACCTGGTATTGAATATAATCAAAGTCAGCTCCTCTAAAACACCGGATATGAACATATGTTTATATTACTCATTCCGTGCAGTTAGACTATATTTATTCAAAAAACAACATTTGTACATATAGTATACATGGAGAAACAATTGCTTAATACCTAATTATATGTTTCGACGGTCACCCGCCATCAGCAGACAGTACACACACCAATATATTTAAAACACAATACAATAAGATAAAAATAAATTAGTGTTGTTTTATCAGTTTCGACAGCTATACTTGCTCGATGTAAAAAAAAACATAACGATATATGCGTAGTTAAAATCATGTGCTTGATTTGTTGTTGTTAGTTTCTCTGTTTCATAAACAACCGGATATGAAGTACACATCGAATCCTCTTCAACAACAAGTGACCAACATGATTACGTCTTCCCATCCGAAAAATTACAAGTGTGTTTATGGAGGTATACAAGATAAATCACGTATGTGAAAGCATGTGGAAAGAAGCGGTAGTGACCTAATTTGGGGTAATCTCTCGGTGCTTCCTTAGAGGGACTGAGAAAAATTACAACAGGATAGCGGAGTTGCGGCTACAGATACAAACCCAGAGCCTCTTGCCAATAAAACAAGTGTCATCCGAATAAAAATAATAATGATAATTCTGCTACTGAGCAGTAGATGACTTGACTAAATGCATGAGAGACCGTTTTACAAACAATTCCTTTCGGTTTACATTACCGGATGTTCCTATCTTGTATTCTCTTCGGCTGGCTGGCCTTTCTACAGACATCACGCGATAAACTATCAATTATCTGCACAGAAATCCCTTGGAATAAGACGGGAAATCACCTTCCATTTTATTCCACTTAAAGCAGGAGCCCCATGAGACACGCGGCCTTCAGACCAACTGACCGGCTACTGGTTAAAGCCGGTAATTGCGCCCTCTCATTCTTCAGACAGGTGGTATTATGAAGGACCGCAAGTGGCGGGCACGGCTTGCGAAAGGACGAGCTAAGGGCTCTAGTTCGAAGAGAAAAAGAAGACGAAAGAATTGTTCTTGTTTGGACCAACAATGAATTCAATAGGATGATTGAACGTACTTAATAAAAATCTTCAAACTGCTCCACTTTTTGGTCCGTCGGCTGTAAGGGCCCGTTACTCGAAGAAACAAAGTCAAAATCTTACAAATAAGATATCGATAAAAACTATGGGTACATTCCAACTGTCACCATCTTTATTGATATATTTGTTGACTGCAGTTGGGTTGATACCCGGTGGCAGTAGCACGTTACACATTTACACACAAACAATACACAGAATAATACAATGAAACAGAATATACAGAATATAACATGCATAAAAACAAGAATACATAAACAATACAATAAGAATTCATAAACGTAACAAAAAAATACATAATTTACAAAATTAAACAGAAGCATAAAAAACATACCACCATATAGACAATGATAACAGATGGAACCAAAAGAATATGAAAGAATGTGATAAACGAAAAAGCCGTATAAGCAGCAACTTCTTTACATTAAATATTATTATAGAAGCGGATATTAGTGACACCATGCAAGCTCTCTCTCTCTCTCTCTCTCACACACGCATGTATTTCCATGGAACGTCACTGTATGTGGTAGCAATTACCATAATTTACATAATAAGTGACTCTTCAGCATGGATCCGACGATTTCTGTCAGCATTCACACACACACACACACACGCACACACACGCACACACACACACGCACACGCACACAGACTGTTTTACAACACAACAACGGTAGACCTTCAGTCCGGCGTGTCTGTATGTGCACTGTTTAGGGCCTCTGTGTGTATGTATTCCTTTTTAAACATATGAATACTCGTTGGGAACATTCCGGCATAATGAGAGGTTTCTGGTAACCACTGTTTTGATCGGTACGTCACAAACCGTTACGAAAACACAACTGTGAAATCTTTTCTCAAGAATGTCAGTACAAAGTGTAGCTATCATATATCAAATTGCGCATTACAATTCATTCCGGGAGGAGAGGTTGTAATGGGGCGTTTGTTTTATTATATTCATTGTTAAACCGAACTGTCAGTACCTCTACACAGAGCACATCCAAAGGTATGATGATTCGTGAATGACAAATTGGGAACATTTAGGTGGAAACAGTTGCCACATAATCGAAGTGCTATCAAGATACTTGCCTGGAGGGACGGAGGAAAACCACAAATAAACCCCATATCCTTAAACTGATATTGCCTTGCGTGCATAATACAAGCTTCCTGCTCGTTAAGAATATGAAAACGCTTAATTTTAAATTAGAGGTGAAGTTCAATGCGACGTTCTTTGTGTCCAGGTACATTGTAGTCTGGTAAGTGGATAGCCGCATTACAGATTCAGAGTCGCCATCTCTACCCTGAAGATGGAGGTAATATGTTCAACGTTAAAAACTCTCGTCCTGTAGAAGTTCAGCCTCACTTAAGCTACATATTGCAAACACCGTTTACACGAACAAACAACGCTGAGCCTAGCCCTGTTTATACCGCACGTAATAGGCCTAACTGTACAAGATATGTTGCGAAATGAATTGTTCATCATCCGCTCTAAATCCACGTGCTTGATCGTACACAATATTTTCTAAAACGCAATAAAACTTATTATGCAAAAACCTGTGTAAAGATGCAAGTTTAACACCACCACCACCACTAGTGTCTCAATAACATGAAGATATAATCAAGCAACACACAAGCATATACGCACAGAAAAACGATGTCACTAACATTGAATTTTACAACTTATTTACAATACTTTGTGCTCTAACATATCCAAAGAGAAGGGGTTACTAATATATAAATGGTATACATACATAGTGATTATGCATAGACTTATATGTAAAAGGAATAAAAGAAATAATATAAGTACATACATGTGTGTGTGTGAGAGAGACAGAGAGAGTGTATGTGTGTGAGAGAGAGAGACTGTGTGTGTGTGAGAGAGAGAGACTGTGTGTGTGTGTGTGTGTGAGAGAGAGAGAGAGAGTGTGTGTGTGTGTGTGAGACAGAGAGTGTGTGTGTGTGTGAGAGAGAGAGAGAGAGAGAGTGTGTGTGTGTGTGTGTGTGTGTGTGCGTGTGTGTACAACAGCACTAACAATTAATCAATTTCAGCGAAAATAACAAACTTAATTAGAAATTATGCCACAATTGCAAAAACACGGATCCTCTGCACGTAGTAATTTAGTTGTGATAACATCACACGCTGTCCATACTTTATAAGCAAAGTTACTCCAATAAAACGAAAGTAATTTTAGCCATTTTACTGCTTTAGATTATTGTAGTTGTTTTTAACTTGTATGTTTTTGACCAACACGCATATGTTACAGTTAATCGCTGTATTGCTGTACAGATAACGATTTTTACGAACAAATATAGGTATTAAGGTCGGATAGTGGTTAATTGTGGCCTAAACATGAGGCCTAATCGGATAACAAAATTGTAACTCATTTGCTTGAAATACAAATATACGTAAAATCGTGGGTGTTGTATGTACAAATTACATCAACCTTTTAACAACCAGTACAAGAAAACACAACCTGACTAAAAAATATAATACTAAATATCACTCCGGTACTTCGTGTTGTAGCCAATATAATAATTCCTAGTGCGCGTTCATTTCCACAAATACCACTGCTGCTCTAACACGTACATATGCACTTAAACCTTTTGGATTAGAGGGTCCAGTAACTGCGCCGTGTGGAATACCCATCAGGTTAATCTAGCACTTGAACAGAACGTGGTATTGACCACCAATGGCATGATTACACAAGTAAAGAGGGGCGGTCAACAAACGGCTGATCGCTCCCAACCGTCACACAGAACACAGTCTGTCTGAACGTCACTGAGTCCCACATACAACTGTTTTTATTTACTTATCTTGCTTTACTCAAATACGATGCCAGTAGCTCAGAGTGGTCTATACAGTGCTAAGGTACATGAAGGTCAACTTTTTCAAACCCATCGGTTATTGTATGCACGGCCAGTTTGAACACTCAACAAGCCAGTCAATATAAGTATAAATGTAACATTGAGGAGCGTTCCCGTAACTATTGTTGTGGAAAAGGAAAATATTTGCTATTCTGAGTGTGTGTGTGTGTGTGTGTGTGTAGCCTTACTTATCCATCATGCAATACGCATGCGGCATATTAAAATGTCATCTGTGACCTGTCTGAATCTACCATATTTTTCCACAATATCTCATAAACGGAACGATTTTCGGGAAAAGTTGTTGAACAAAAAATGTGTGTTTTGAATTCCTCTACAATTTTTGACTGAAGTATTTATCACTCAAAGAAGAACTGAGCGAGTTATTGTCATAAATGAACCAACACCTTTCTCGACAGAAGTTCGAAACCTGTTCAAATGACAAATTTCATTAATTTCCAGCTGGTGGGAGCCCAGTTGTTCCATGCGGACGGATGGACAGACATACATGACGAAGCTAATAGTCACTTTTCTGGCAATTTTGCGAGTGCGCCTAAACATTCTAAATTCTGCCCACACAGTATATATATATATATCTGGTACGTAGGGCTATCCCAGAACGAAGAGCGAATTGTACTCCAATCAACGTTCAGTGGTTGGTGTTTGCAGCCGACATGGCGAGCGTTGACTGTGCCGTACGAAATAGGTTTCTAAATACAACCGACTACATATCGTCCTTACAGGGTCAACAAATAACGGTTTTCTGTTGCAGTAGAATATGTTTGTATCCTAATTTGTAACAATATAATACCGCCATTTGTCCGGATGAAGGGATAAACATAAACAAAAGCTATTCTGTTCTTTGAGGTTCCGAAGATGGTACAGTAAAACTGAACTCAGTAATATTATGGACTTTGTTACCAGCAACGTTATACAGGGAACTGATCTGCTCCTTTCTTGTCCAATACACTTTTCCCATAAATCTTATAGTGTTTTAGGTAAGTGGTAAGTAACGTGATGCGTACACTTTTATTAACTTGTATGTTCAACACAAAGAAGCCGATCTTTCTGACTTAAATGAGTATGTCCACACGTAAAGAAATATACCCATATATTAATTAAAATGTAAATGCACGAGCTTCCGAAGTCTTTTCTCGTCCATAGCAATATAACATAGAAGAAAACATGCTGCATTATTTTCAGCAATATATCGCAATTAGGGGAAAACACAATGAAACTTATTACTTGTTTTTGCATGATTTTAGCCGTCACGTTTTTGAACGCAAGTGGCAGGGCCCTTTAAAAGTGTCATTAATTTCCATTGTTTTGGTTGCAAATCGGCCCATCATTCGTTACTTGTAACAACGCCTCACAAGGCAACACTCACAAAGCTAAAATAAAGCATGTCTACTTTACAACGCTCCAGAATATTCCTTGGTTTCCCAATTTATTTATTACTGATATTAACAAAGAACTGAACTTGTCATGTATTTTAAAAACTCTTTATGAATCTTAACATCATAATCTTTTAGCTTCTTAATACAAAGCTATCACACCAATATGATCTTCAGAAATGTGTTGAGTGTATCCGGCTGCAATCACAGCTCCAGTAGACGTTTGAGAGTAAAACAGTCGGAGCCTGAAGCTATGTAAACCCATTATTTAAACATATTTATTTTAATGGCCAGATATATACTATGAATTTATAAGTTTTAACTTTCGAAGCATGACGTTCAGTGGATAATATTTAAAACTTAAGCCTATGCATCGTAAAAAATTGTCTGCGTCTCCACTACATGTGTTTAGGGGGGGGGGAGAATCGCTGTTTAATTAGAGAATTATATGAAATTCACAGACTCAGCACACGCTGTGTGAGATACGTAAAATTTTATGATGTAACAATAGGTTATATACAAAGAAATCCCTAAGCTTTAAATGGGTTAAATAATAGAGAACACAAGGACAAATATTTCACGAACAACTAACTGAAAATATCTACTCAAAAAAGTATAATCGATTTTCAGTATTATTTGTACCGACGAACTACTGTTGTTGTATGGATTTTCTAAGTTGACAGCAGAGATATAATGAGCTGTATTTAAGAGAGAATGAGGGTGGGCTAATTTAATTTATAACCAAAAGCTTCGAACAATGAATGACGAGTTGATATTGACCATTTGTGTGAGCCATGACATAGGAAGTAAAAAAAACAGCCTCTAATTCATGAAGTGATTTTAGAGTTGAAATCCGCAGTCTGCCACTGGTAGCAGAGAACGCCGGGTGGCAAACTGTAACTTGCATATATAATAGGTAGGCGATGGAAGAATGATGACGGCATTTTGACAGGCATGGGACGAATAAACAGTTGGAAGCATCTACAATTGGCCCCGATGTAAGCGCAGCGAGTGGACTGCTCCACAGACTCAACCTGTCAGCATTTCTGTCAGCCGATTAAATTTTCAACGCCACTGAAAATGGAGGTCCCATTCGATTCATAATTTACACACTTGCTGTTGTAACTGTAATGGCCTAGCCTTTATGACCGGGAACACAGAATTTTAAATCCCCTGCTCCTACGAGGATGACGGCTGCATATTAACCCTAGGTTAACCATATTAAATAAAAAAGAGACGCTTTGCCACCCAACTCAAATGCAGGCTCTCTTAAAATAAGATAAAATTCAAGAGCAAAACAGGGAAGGGTGTTTGTGTTGATTTTAAAGTAATATGTTTAGACCACATACTATGCCTGCCCTGAACACAGGGGCAGCACTTTGATCCGAAACGATGTTCACCTTTTACTGAACTACATCGCGTCACACCCCACATCACAGTTTCACACCACCAGCGCATAAACGTGTTTTGAAAAACTTAGGGGGGGGGGGCGGTAATGTACTACAGCCTCTCATTGAAACTGTCTTGAAGGCTACAAGTGTGGGTATCTTTGAGTATAGTTTTGTGCCACAAAGGAAGGGCGGACCCTTGTATTCTCCCCCCAGTGTGGAGAATGTGGCCAAGAAAATCCGTTATTGTAACGGCGCCCACCAACAGGCGGTGGCACACTTCACACACACGTGGCGTCCAAAGGCTTTGTAATAACGCCGAAAACAAGAAGAGAATGTAACTGAAGGTCCATGGAATATGAGCTAACACAGAGTCGCATTCATCCTCCTTCGATATTAATCTTTTAAGTATAAGTTCATGTAAATAATATTTCAAAACTCAACCCCGACCTCACAGAAAACACTACGTTTCTCTTATGAGGACTAATCCTGTAATGCTGTTTAAGGGATGAAGAGTTGTTTGTTCTGAGAACGATACGACAGAAAGAAATAGAATGTGTGGCAAAATGGAGAAATCTTGAATGCTAAAGCATGTGATTACCATTACCCTTCAGGGGGTTAAAAATATTTCTGGGAAGCACTTAGCGATACCTACTGGCTTCGTGTGTTTCACTGTGCTACTCTGAGGTCAGCAATGACTATAAATTAGTAACTATACACTATAATTTCGCGTTCCCTTCTGTGAACATCTTTCAGTACAATAAGTGTACATCCCAATTACACACATTTTTCGCAGTGTTTTTTATTCCTGTCATGTGAAAGTAGTATTTCAAGCTGAATTTGGTGGTATGTTCACGTATGTCTTAAAAATGAATTTGAAAATCTCCGAATTTTTATTATTAATAATTGTAAAACAGAATCTTTTGGGGGCAGCCATTATGTTCTTCATGCTACAATATTACTCAGACAAGAAATTTGCGATAAGAATAAATGTGCAGGTCGCATTAAATAACGGCATATATACAGTATCAGTGGCAAAGTACGCTTGCACTCTTAAAATATGCCTGCCTCCTCGTTTCCGAGGAACGCATCAGCTGACCCCACAGCATGTCAGTCAATCAGCCTCAACATCAAAGGTCTAAATGGGCGGCGGAATTAGTTTAAGGAAAAATGTTGGTAAAATAAAAATATTTTACACATAACAAATGTTGTGTTCGAATGTGTATTCCTCCTCAGTTTATAATTGAGTAGAGGTAAATTTTCCGTGTGCGTACCATGAAAAAATATGGAGGATTAGAGATATAACTCCACTAGTTTTTAACCTTGGTTGTAGGAGAAGGTGAGCGTTCATTTTCACCCTCCGTATGTGCGACTCAGCTCCGTCGCAATTAACAACATGTCATTACTTTTTCATAAGGTTCTTACAAACGAAGGGAGTTGTAAAGATAATTTTCACACGTCCTGTATTTCAGAGTACATACTAGTATGCATAAGAATGTAAGCCGAACTGTTAGAAGTTATTATGATTCAATCATATATTTAGGCCGTCAGTGTGAAACGTTTCAGTGTCAACATTCGTGTTGTCCAACAGTCTTTTAAAATGTCTTTGACTTGGCACTCTGTAATCTTTCAGTCATTCAATGGGGGGTGTTGACACCAATTATTTATATAAGCTTCTCTTATAAAATTTATATTGAGCTCGGCTAAAATTCTTCACTTCCTGCGACATGTACCATGTGGTAACTGTTGCGGACACAGAGGCACTGTCACAGGTTTCTGTACCAATAGAGCGGCTGTTCCCATGTCACAATTATTCCATCATTATTGCATATTGATTCATTCAGATGTCAACGACACTACATAATCTTACAATTTATAGCGTCTTTACATGAGGCACGTAACGTGACGTAACACATTTTTGTTGTGCTGAACAACGTACATTAGCGTCTGTCGTAAAAACACTCTCTGAAACAGCTGGTGTTTTTATGCGCCTTCGCAAAATTGCGAGAAATGGCTACTAGCCTCGTCATGTCTGTCTGCCTGACCGTCTGTCCGTCCGTCCGCATGGAAAAACTCGACTCCTACAGCACAGATTTCCATGAAATTTGCTATGATTATTTTCGTTGTTACACCGTGCATGTTGTTGAATTACTCAATTATTATACCAACCACTGCACATATATAAAATTTTACACATTAAAACATTAAAACGCTCCGACATGCTTCGGTCCTAGGACCATCATCAGGGAGCCATATCGTCCTTGCTAAAGTCACA
>Ga0123352_10002736_pt1 | contig 24937 bp, 14 predicted proteins | sample TergutLab28metaG_FD_89700 | JGI IMG/M metagenome (GOLD analysis project Ga0123352, IMG submission 89700) | Labiotermes labralis P1 segment gut microbial communities from Petit-Saut dam, French Guiana - Lab288 P1 | ecosystem: Host-associated > Arthropoda: Insects > Digestive system > Gut ...
AAAAAAAAAAAAAAAAAGATTTGTATGAATTTCAATCCGCTGTGTTCTATAAATTATGGCACTACTCAACAAAAGTGTTTTTTTGAACAACTCCTAGTAGAGCTTCGAAGTCTCCTTGAAGACAAATACAAACTTCTTTCCATGCCTTTTTCGGTTCGTTTCTGTCTTTATAAATATCATCCGTCTTGTTCCACAACACGGGCCTGGCTTCCACCAGAGATATTAACAAATCAATGTCGAACTCAAAATCGCCCATCTTCACCACTGGAAGACTAGTGTTTCAGTACTCTACTGACACTGTAGTGAAAAGTTATCGCTCGGATACAGCCGGGTAAAGACCGGAGTGTGTGAACGTGTCTATAAGCAACACGTGCACCACTGTTGACTCATCGACCGAACGGCGACCAGGCATAGTAGTGGATAGATCGGGTGCTACCCGGCAGCCGGCCGGTAAATTCCCGGCCGGCCTAACGACCTTTCCTGTGTTCCACTACTTTGTCCAGCTGTAATCCGAACCTGCCGGCCGGTCGACAACCGGAACGTGTGAACGAGGCCTAACAGGTCCTCAGCTAGTAAAAAAATTCCCCGCATTTTGTGTAGCCCGAAGGTTCATTACCGCATTCACAAACGGCCTTCACCTTTCCCTTTCCTGAGCCAGATCAATCCAGTCCATGGCTTCTCATCCAACTACTTGAAGATACATTTCAATATTATCCTCCCATCTATGCCGAGATCTTCCAAGTGGACCCTTTCCCTCAGGTTACCCCACCAAAATTCTGCATGTACCTCTCTGTCTCCTATGTGTCACATGCCCCTCCCGTCTAATGCTTCTTGATTTGATGATCCGAATAATATTTCGTGAGGAATACAGATCAAAAAACTTCTGGTTACGTAATATTTTCCACTCCCCTGCTAACTCGTCCTTCTTGGGCACAACCATCTTCCTCAGCACCCTATTCTCGAACAAGTATTGGCCTATTTTATTCGCTAACGTTGGGCTTTTTTTGTGTCTTTCCACTTCCAGACACGACCTACCGTAAAATACTAGACGCGGCAGCACATTTTCTTTACTGACAAGGCTACGGACTGGACAACAGAGGACTTCTGGTTCTTTTCCCGGCAGGCACAAGATTTTTTTTTCTCGCGAGCTTTTCCGAAATGTTCTGGGGTCATCCAATCTCACATATTCAGGGGATGGGGAGGTTTTGCTTTTCGGGGTAAAGCGGCTGAGAGTTCAGGCTGAACATTTACTTGCTGCTAGTGCCGTGTTTAAGAATGCTCGCGGGTATGCTTCTGCTTCCCTGTGTGCCTCCTGTGCGTGTTGCCAAATAAAGAACAAGGAAAACTGACTGGTAGCTATAATACAACGTAATTCAAAGCGATGTTATACAAACGAGTTCAACATAAGCGCAGTAAGTCCAGCAAAGATAAACACTAATAGAATAAATTTGGTAACAATAGCGGAGACGTAACTTATATGACACGTGATAGTCATTGCTACAGCTCACAAAAAGCTACCAGACAAATTATGTGACGGGGGAGGGGTGCTAATATAAACCTAAAACTACACCTTTAACTGTGCGACCGACCAAATGCCGGGCACAGATGAAGCTCCCAACTTCAAGACCAGGAATGTGGCAGTGTGCTGCATGTTTAAGGTTATCGTGCAGTGATAGATGAGTATGGAGCAGCGGTGGATTGATGGTTAGTAGGGGGAAAAGGAACTTTGAACTGATCCTGAATTCTCACATGAATTCACCCGGAGTCGAACCCAGCGCTCTTAACCGCGAGAGATGTGTTTCGACCTTAGTAAAAGCCCATCAGAGATGTACGTGTATAACGAAAGTCGTTAACAGGGTGTCTGTCATATAAGCAACGCATTTGCCAAAGTTACTTACCGAGATCTGCTCTCTTCTGGGATATTGCACGTCGTATACACGTACCGGACGCCTCACGACGGCTCTGCCCAACCCGAATATAGAAATATCTTTTACTACCGGGAACGATCACCTATACCGAAAAATCCAGAGGTTGCGGGAAATAAGACTTTATGCCATCTACACTGACAACCGTCAACACCATCTCTAAACAACCCCCTTTTTAACTGTTTGAACTATTTGTAACTATTTTTAACTATTGTTTTTAACCATGCTGATATTATAAACACGGATATCGGTTTGTAAAACTGAGATCATAATTAACAGAAAGCAAGGCATATTATATTTTGGTATTTTCCCCTTATGTCTTGCATTACGTGTGTTGGCTTGATGATGACCTGAAAGGTCGAAACACGTCGCTTTGTTAAGCACTTAAAACACTTAAAAGCGTAGTTGTGTTGACTACTTCTCACATAACCATCAGTAGAGTGGTAATTCCGTACCGATGCTTCGGGATAACCTTTCGGCCCTATAAGGTCGGTACGGAATTACCACTATACGCTTTGCCATATCCCAGAGGAGCGTAGATCTCTTCTGCATCGCGGCGGAAGCCTAAAATCGCGCAAGATACTATTGTTTGCCATTACCTATTATAGATCTGTTTAGAACAAGCAGAAGAAGTAGAGGTCAGACACTGAAGACACGCGGTGACCTGACGGCTAACACAGACTGTGGGAGACAAATCAGTAACTCGTTACATTTTGTAACTGCATAATTCTAAGGAATTGGAGGAAGGTAAAATGCGGCACTCGGCAGAGTTTTGAAGTTAGTCCTTGCAATACTGGGTGAAAAAGTTGGTGAACCTAAACCCAAAGCCTCTAAATTTCAGTTCATTGAATCACGACATAGTTAAATAGAATTTGCGTGTCTGCTTGTTTGATTCGTATGTTGTTCATGAATGTTGCTTCAAATGCAGGTGTTTATAATCTATCGTGTGGACGAGTTCAGATGACTGTGAATGAATGGTGGTTGTAGTAGGCGAACTGCACGTGCGTACAGAATCCGGAAGAATCCGGACATTTTCCTTTAGTGCCAGAGGGCAGCTTACCTGGTATGTAGACTAGGCTACGGGATTGACGATTCGGGGTTTGAATTCCAATATAGACAAGGCATTTTTTCTCTTCCCCTAAACGTCCAGACCTAATACAATAGTACAAACAACCAACTTGATGAAACAGTAGCAGTTTATTAGTAAATTCAATCAGGTGAACATGTTTCGGGCGATAATCTCGCCCATCTTCAGGAGCACTAGACTGTGTTTACAGCTTGTGGTATAATGCACCGAAGAAGTTGTCTGCTGGCAACTTCTTCGGTGCAATATACCACAAGCTGTAAACTCAGGCTAGTGTTCCTGAAGGTGGACGAAATTATCGCCCCAAACATGTTCAGCTGATTGAATTTACTAATAAACTGCTATTGTTTCATCTAGTTGGTTGTTTATACTATTGTATCAGAGTTACGCGGTCACTCAAACATCAAACATCAAATTCAAAAGTTCAGACCTATTCTGGGCCAACCCTGCCTCCTAATTAAATAGGCACCGGATTTCTCTCCTGGGAGTAAAGTGGCCGGGTCGTGAATTTGACCAGTCGCCTACATCCAGTGCCGAGGTTAAGAATGAGTGGAGCTGTACCTCTACCCCCTTTGTATGTTGTGGGCAGGGACGACGTTACAATCAGGATAACGATGAACTCAGCAAAGGTTCCAGCCTGGTGCCGGGTAATTTGGCTCATCCAGTAGCTCTTCTGACTTGCATTTGAAAGATATCCGTTTCGAAGTTCGGTCGGCACACTGACTACCCGGACTGAGGTTTCTGTGACCATGCGTATTTCGAGGCAGATGCTATAACGAGCGCTTTTTTAAACATACACGTGTAATATTTGTTTTATTAAGACAGAGATGCACAAATCCCGAGTGCTAAATCGCTGGGCCAAATAAATTGTACCGCGGCGCGTGATATTTGTAACTCGGCAGTGTGGTACTTGCTGCTTCTCACTGTTCTAGCACCTGGAATTCCAAGGGGGTTCCTTTTTTTTTAGAAATTGCGTGTAGCCAGGGGTAAATGGGAGGAGAATTTTAAGATTGTTCTTCAGGAAGTTGGTTGTGGGGGTGGGGGGCATTGACTGGATTGATATGGCTCAGAACAGGGACAGGTGGCCGGCACTTCTGAATGCGGTAATGAACCTTCGGGTTCCATACAATGCAGGAAATTTCTTGACAAGCTGAAAACCGGTTGACTTCTCAAGAAGGACTTTGTTCCATGGAGTACTTAAGTAAGTAAGTAAAGAAATAAGTAAGTAAGTAAGTAAGTAAGTGAGTGAGTGAGTGAATGAATGAGTGAGTGAGTGTACCCGTCCATTAAGAAGCTTGCTGTTCGACGTCACAGGCGTACCCTGAGACGCTGATGGCGTCGTTAAATACATCATATATCAGGGGTGCACAAATTTTCTAAGTGTAGGAGCCATCTAAAAATTCTAGGAGCCAGAAGCGTCACATGGGGCAAATTCCATACCGAGGATCCACAGATATTAGGCTCCACCGTGCAAAATACAGTAGTTACGACAACCTGGCGCCCAGGATTTATGTACCCCTGCTATATATAATTAAAATGAAACACACCGTCGAATACGGTCTTAGAAGTTTAATGCTATACCAAACTGTCTGGTATGTCTGTGCTAATTCCTGGCCCATAACCGACATTTACCCTTATTTTTAAGACATTGTGTCAACTGAATCGTGTATTTAAAATCAGTGACGCTTGTGCCAGTATCTTCATAATTCTTTAGAAATGAACAGGTTAACGCACCGAAAAAAGCACGCTATTTTTCAGAGGTAATTTTGTTTGGGATTGTTATGGAAGGGTATGTTGAAATGGGTTTTCTTCAATCGTTAAGTTATTCTGCGTGTAAGGAAATATTCCTGCCTGTAACGTGTAATATAATATCCAACAAAATGCACGAAGTCTAATACAAAATTATACAAATAAAATATTAAAATTCCAAATTATTTCGATCCTTCAGGATCATCTTCAGGGAGAAAATACACATTAATCAAATATGAATAAAACATGAATTAGATTAAACTAAGGTAATGTATCATATCTGGATATCCTGAAGTCCACAGTAGAAACAGAAATTAAGGTAAAGTTGTCACTGTGCAGACAGTGAAAGGTACATGGGGAAGTGGACGTACAGTTTCACTCATTCTTAACCTCGACAACACATGGCGGTTATTGGTCACCTTCACGCCTCGGCTACTTTTTACCCGAGGAAAGAGGCTCAGTACGCATTTGATAGGCTGGGAGGACCTGAGTGCCGGTCTGCTCGCTTTGGAGAAGAGAAAAATTACTTACCCTTGCCGTGAATCGAACTACGGTTTCTTGGTTCCTCATTCCGTAGCCCGAACGTAATAAAGTTTTAGAAGTGATAAGTTACCAAGTTCAGAATTCTACTACCTGATCCAGATCAGCCTAATCCACAGACACTGACACCCTGATTCGCTGGGATTCCGTTTAACACAGTAGTGTTCTGTCAGCTACAACTTGCAATATATAGTGGCCCCTTTTTAGTCGTCATGGCAATAATGAGAGGCCAGACCTTCAGAATTGGCAGACATCTCTCTCCCTTGTCGGGATTAGAACCGCGAATTATCCAGCCAAGTCACTATACTGACAGAGCTATCCCGCTTTAATGACAGTTCCATTAGCTCAGATAAAGATGTTTCTTCCTGGGTGAAATAATGTTCACTTCGCTTAATTTTAGTCCTGATTCTAGGATATGACATTAATCGACCTTGGTTGCTGACATGAACCCATTTGTTTATTGTTCGTTACAAGTGACTGGTGTTTCGGTTTTCGGTTTTTTAGAAGAATTTTGCGGACTTTCGTGGAATAGATTTTTTTTTAAGATTCCGCAGATTTTCTTGTTGTTCGTTCTACCTGTCGTGTCACTCATGGTAATATTAATCAGCACTACACAATCACGCTGATCTAAAGTAGCGTTGCACAAACCCCGAGCTACAGGGCGCTGTGGCGACTAGATTTGGTACGGTGTCGCCTAATATTTGTGGGACCACAGTAGGGAACTTGTTGTACGTCACCCTTCTGACGCCCAGAATTTTTGAAGTGGCTCCTGAGTTTTTGGAAAATACGTGCACCCCTAGTTTTGTTATATTTTAGGAACATAAGCCTTGCGAAAGATCAGTTTCCCGTCGACGGAATCCAATAAAAGTCTAATTCACTCACTATTTGAGAAAGAATTTTTGTAGGGGAATAAGATAAAAGGGCGTAGTCTCCAATAAGTGAGAATGAAGACGCCAGATATATGTGAAAAAGGTAAAATGCACCCTTGTGCAGGCCGTACGACCCATAGGAGTAGTAGAGGTATATCTATACTCTTTCTAGACCACGGCATTAGAAGGGGGTGAGGGGTCAGGCCCGGGAGAGACCCGGCACCCATTGTACAGGAGGCTGGGTGTGCCCCAGGGCCGGTTTGGACAGGTCTGGAAAATCTCGCCCCACCGGGATTCGATCCCCGGACCGTCCAGCCCGTAACCAGTCGCTATACCGACTACGCTACCCGGCCCACCTAGACATACCACGTATGTAATGGACTAATAAATGCAGCGATATAACACAGCAACAGTAAAGTGTTCGCAGACAGCGGTTGTTCTGTAGGTTTATTTAAAAGGTTTCAGTCAACCCACGTCTGCAAAATCCTGCGTTTGATCTACAGACATAAAATGTATGGACATGAAAATATGTCCAAACATTGCGATATTTGACATTCTTACGGAGTTGACTAGGAGGATGAAGATTACAGTCTTCTGCCGTATGAAGCCCTGTAGTTTGAAAGAAATGCATCGACGTTTAGGAGAAACCTGCTGCCTCCGTCTTCATGTCATAAGAACGTGACTACCAACATACATGGCGCCACATCTCAGAAGGCGGTTAACACACACTGCCAAATATTACTTACGGATACAGTCTATTAGCAAGCCTTGGCAACTTTACAATTTCTAGTTAACCACCACCACCACCACCACCACCATTAATACGGTCGAATGTCGCAGTAGAGTAATTAGTATTCTCATTTTGTGTCCAGGGAGTCCTGGTTTCAAATGTGAGCTTGAAAATCTTAATGACAGGTTTTTCATGGTTTTCTTCAGCCAAGAAAATAGTAGCGTAGATAATCGTACGTCTTGATCGTCCGTTCCTGATAATTATGAATGACTTGCTCGCATATCTCGTAAATGGGATACAGAATGCTGCCTTATGTCGTAAAAATGCAGTCCGGTCCAAAGAACACACAAATATTAGGACTCTGTGCGTTGGAGGTCCCCCAACGGGGTCTGCCGAGAGTCTAGTTTACGCCACTGGGAAGAAAGTTATTATAAGGTACCTGAAGAGACGTTACTGCTGCTTGTCTATCAAGCAGTAATTCTCCATATCAAATACACGAATTATCGTTCAATGAGCCAAAGAAGACGCCTACTGACACATCGTTCTTTCGGTGTAAGAAACTGTGGCTCGTATGACCTGTGCATTAGACGCAGCATAGAACTAGAAATCATTACCGTTACGGCACCTACTATTTCGTCAGCAGTAATTCTATGGAACTTGCAGTTTACACTACAGCAGTGGGCCAGCACATGACTCAAGGCTATGCAAATAATCTGCTTCCTTTCATTCCGCACTTCCAGGAATGTACAAAATGTTCCGTGGTTTAATATACCAGTGACCACTCTCGTAAAAGATCTGCTTAGGTGTAGACATATGATTTGAACTTCAGTTTAATGCTAAGAGTGGCGTACAGTGTTACGGAATGTTTGGCCACACTCTGTGGATCTTTCCTGTTATAACACCACCGCTACTGTTGTGGCTACAAAGGAGGCATGAGGTAGCAGCGAGAGAATGATGTCTACCCCAAGTCCCTCTCATAAGGAAGGAGAGAAACACGCGTGAGAAAGAAAAGCCTGACGTCTGACCTAAGCTTCTTTCGTGAAGAGGGAGAGAAACGCGTATGACAGAGAGACACTAGTCTGAATTCTAGCCTAATTTCCTCTCGTAAGGAGGGAAGAAACGCGCATGACTGAGAGACTAGCCTGACGTCTAACCTAAGCCCTTCTCTTAAGGAAGGAGATAAACACGCATGACCGAGAGAGACTAGCCTGACGTCTAACCTAAGCCCTTCTCGTAAGGACGGAGATAAACACGCATGGCAGAGAGAGACTAGCCTGACGTCTAGCCTAATTTCCTCCCGTAAGGAGGAACAGAAACACGCATGACAGAGAGACTAGCCTGACGTCTAACCTAAGCCCTTCTCGTAATGAAGTAGATAAACACGCATGACAGAGAGAGACTAGCCTGACATCTAACCTAAGCCCTTCTCGTAAGGGCGGAGATAAACACGCATGGCAGAGAGAGACTAGCCTGACGACTAACCTGATTTCCTCTCGTCAGGACGGAGAGAAACACACGTAACAGAAAGAGATCGGTTTGACGTCTAACCTAAGCCCCTCTCGTACGGAGGAGGAAGAAACACGCATGACAAGGAAAAACTAACCTGACATCCAACCTAAGCCCCTCTCTTACGCCGCACACTGGTGGAGTTATGGCAGGAAAGTTCCCACTTTGTGTTTTGGTATGTGTTTTCATGTGACATAATTGTACTGTCATGTGTAGTATCTTAGAGAGACACGAATTTGTGGTGGCCATGACGGGACTAATATTCGCTAGGGCTATGACCATGTGGCAAATACAGAGCATTTTTAACGGCGGACTGAGTACTGCTGAGTGGACGGCGTCATCGGTTGCAGCAGTTGTTGTCCGCTCCACGGCGCTCAGTAGCGCATTAACGCTGTACTCGGGGTACTGAGTACTGCAGAGTGGGAACCGTCAAACGTCGCTATGCGGCAGTGCATTTACTGTGAGTGGCTCGCTGTACACCCTGCTTCAGCACTTATCTGGTGTTCCATTTCGCAGTGTGTCGTTGTAGATATAGTACGAACATTGATACATCTAGGCAAGAAAATGTGTATCTTGGTGCATTTATAAATAGGGGCTGAGATATAATGTTGGTACAGCGATTAGGTTATGGAATGAACGACGAAAAAAGCATGGTTCAATTCCCGGCAGGGGTAAGAGATGGTTCTCTTCTTCAGATCATGCAGACATGCTCTGGGTTCCATCCAGACACCTATTCTGTGACTGACGACGGTTCTTCCCTCGGGAGTGAAGCGGCCAGACATAAAGTTGGCCCCTATCTAATGCCAACGTTAATAATGCCTTCGTGACATGCATGGGGACAACTTCACCTTAACCTACACGTTTTACAATGCCGACTTATCGATTATAAGTGAAATTTAATTTTTTGTCTAGTTATTTCTTTAGGTAGTATTTTATTCCTTTACCAGTAATGCGACTGACGATATTATACGAGTTTTCACACAGTGACTATTACGATTCCTGGTAATTACAGATTTATTTTGACTAACTGCATTCAGTTTGAGTTTCTGGTTTCAGATTCAGATTTATTACAAATTTTAGTCAAATCGCTCAATCATGACACCAACAAATACACCTTTGATATATATATATATATAAACAAATAAATCTTTTATCTGATGTTTATTGGACCGTGCATCATTGTGATAACTGAAGAATAAAAAACCAACTAGATGCCACTTGTTATTTTATTGTACTTCTTACAGGCCCAACATGTTTCGGACATTACTATGCCCATCATCAGGAGCTCACGACTATGTTATTGATTACCACAGGCTTTAGCCTGCAGTCCAGACACCACTCAAGCTTAACCGCAACTAACCTCCAGCATACAGCAAACCAAGAACGAAACGACCAATATGGTAAACAACATCATAGTCGCAAGCTGCTGATGATGGGCAAGTAATGTCCGAAACATGTTGAGCCTATAAGAAGTACAATAAAATAAAAAGTGGCATCTAGTTGGTTTTTTATTCTTCATTTTTCGCAATTTTTTATCTCTCCTACATGTTTCACCGTCATTTACGCCATCCTCACGAACCACTATACCAAGATTTTAAAACTGACTAAAATATAATATATTACAGAATTAATTTGTATTGTATGTAGGAGCGATGTAAGATTGTATTTGTATATATCCATGGTGCATTTGTTGGTGTCGTGACTGGACCATTCAATTCAATCAAAACGCACGGAATAAATTATGTCGAAATATTACAGGACTGATGTGATTTTTGTGTTTTATCGAAAAGCTTTTTGCGCAAAAATTCTGCTGCTGCTTCTGGTATTGAATTTCGACGAAGTTACGTAGCTTATCTCGCCGTTGTCCAGTAGATGAGATTCTTCCATTCCTGCCCTTTCTGTGACCCGGAGTGCCCCAAGTTATCGACATGGCATACAGCCAAATTTCGTTATGTGCATAGATGTCCAGTTTTATTTCTTGCAAAAATCTTTTCTTTTATCCTAAGTACTGCAGCGTCGTGGTTAAGGCGCTGTGCTACAAATCGGAAGGTCACTGGTTCGATTCCAGCTGGTGTCTTTGGAATTTTCCATTGACATAATCCTTCCGATCGCACTTTGACCCTGGGGTCGACTCAGCCTCTAACAGAAATGAGTACCAGGAGCATTTCCTGGGGGTAAAGGCGGCCGGTGCGTAAGGCTAACAACCTTACCACCATCCTGTGCCGTTTTCATGTAATCTGGGAACCTTAACTTCCTGGAACCCTCTGGGCCACTCCAGGCCTGTAACGGGACTGCTTTTCCTTTTTTTTTACTGCAGCGTCCAGGCGAGTAGTAGTCAGGCTTCTGTTTGAAACGATAGCAGAGAGGAACAGAATGTAGCAACTTTAACTCAATTTATTCTGTCATTTTTGCACGCTTTCAAGGTTCCTTATTCACGGGAGGTAAAGAGAGGCTACAGATTCTTTTCTTATCCAGGACTGCCGTACGTTACTCAAACCAAACTAGATACCTAAGTTTCGTTATTAGAAAATTAAACTCCTGCACTTAAATACACATCCTGTGATAGTCACGTCATATTTTACAAGAGAAACACATGTGACAAACTGACTTCCTTCTCTTTACTGACTCACTTGGCGTGATGGGTGCGTTAATTTATTTGAAAGACGCGTGTCAGCGTCATTGTGAAGACAAAGAAAAGTGGTAGTATGCTGTATCGGTTCCTAACGTCACAAGACACTGATAGTATATCAGACAGTTGATCCAGCTGTTTGCTGGAAGTACTGTAGGACCCCACTTATCCGGATTATTTGGGATGGCGAGCCATCCGAATAAGTAGAAAATCCGGTTAATTGGATTTTTCTTTGTAAATATGCTACATTGACAGTTTGAAATTCGACTGTTACTATTTACAGTATGGACTTTTGTCTAAACATTTCGACCACTCCTGATTTGAAGTTCTAGAAGCCACAAAGCTGTACTGTACTTGATCCGATGACCGGTTATGTCAGGGCAAGTTTGGAAGAATTTTCGACAAATTTACCCGAAGGGCCAAGCCGATCCGGATAATTCGCGATCCTTAAAACCAGCGTCCGGATAAGTGGAGTTCCACTGTATATAATGTTGTTTCAGAGGAATACAGCGCGTTTCACTACGCCGACAGGGAGCTGCGAGCAGAAGTCCTACAGCCTAATGTCCCTCAGCATAACATTTAAGAGTTGTGCATTGTGCTCACACTGTATTTTTTTTCTGTATTTATCTCAGAAAAAAAAGACTTCTGTCCCTTATAACATAAACTGATTGGTTTTTGTAACCGAGATGAAAAGTGTTTACTACGCAGTACGAAATGGGCCTTTAAATAAAGAAGTCAGCGCTTCGTCTTTAAAGGGCTAATTTCCTTGAAAAGGGTAAATAGAGTCAAAGTGTATGTTTTTGTGACTCACCTATGACAGTTCCGTAGTTGGCCACCACTCTGGCCACACTACTGTCCGGGACATCATGTGGGACACCGGACAGAACGACTGTTACCGTATCGCGAGACGCATCTTCCAGGTTAATCTTCACGCCTCGAAGTGTGAGGCCCGTTTCTAACAGGGCTCCTGCATTGTCTTCTTTGGCGAGACATACGTAGCAGTTACCATTCACAACACGAACTCCCTGTACGGTGTCATTCAGCTTGGTATCTATCTGGGTCTCCAAGGCATCGATAACTTCCTGCACCTGTAAGCAGTCGGACACAATAAAAGTAACATATCAATGTGTATTTGTCGTCCCGATAAAAGGTCTACTGCTCGACTTCTTCCTGTCGTATTGGTTTTACTCTTTACAAAGAAAAATTTCTAGACTTAAAACTTAAAACTCTTTATCTTCCGTTGTAGTAGTGGAGAAGAAAACTACGGCCATGAAACATCACTTGATCTTATAACTAACATCTAAACAAAACGTCCAAAATCATTAACGGAACATGACGTTGCATTGTGATTTTACGTTGAGTATACAAACAGTGGCAAAATCAGATGTTCAGGACTGAAGTTAATTAGGTTCTCGAACATTCAAGGGTTTTATAAACCGATACAACAATTCGATATCGATAAGGCCACCTCCGATATTCATTAAAAAATTCATATACATTGAAATTCCTTATTTTAGTTACATTTCCCTTTCCATTTCTCTCCCTTCCCAATACCTCCTCCCAGATTATCAGAGTTCCACTTCTCGGAATTGTACAGTAGAACGAAACTCCGAATCATACCGAAAGTTGTCTGCACTTGTAAGAATGAAGTATTGTGCAGTACCGAATAAACCAACCAACCAATCAAAAAACTGACCCACCGACCCAGCGAACCCAAACAAACGCACTGGGTTTTCCATGATCAGCATTTGTCTTCACATTTTCCAAGTTATATGCAGTGGAACCCGGTTACAGCGACATCGGTTTATACGACAACTCGTCTATAGTTTGAGATATTCTGTGGTACCAATTAATTCCTCACTGTTATCCAGCATATTATACTCCTCGGTTATAACAACACTCGTTTATAACGATAGAAAATATTCAGTCCCTTCATAACGTAACCCAGTTCGATTTTATTTTAAACCGTGTGAAGCCCGGTGGTAACTGTATGGACCACATGCTGTAACCTACTGCAATCTACATTTTGCACACGGCTTGTGTTCTTAGAACATTAACCGAACTTTTCCGTAATCAGCATAAAACTCGCTGGTATTAATGAACAACAATGACTGTGTGTTTTGTAAGGTAGTAACTGAATTTTTACATAGTTGAATTAAAAGGGTTAAATGTGGTGCGGGTAACAAACAGCTTAGGTTATCAGTTCCATGACAAATGTTACCCAATTCAGGTTACGTTCACCTAGCGTGTCACCTGTGCACTTACGAAGCCTCAGGTACTCATTGCCGTTACCAGACTTGAGGCTTCAGGTGGCGGAAATACGTCATATGAAAGGCTATTTTTCTGTGTCCACTTTTTGTTTCAATGTATTGATTTGGAGTGAATTTTGAGATATATGTCGCTGTCATGTATTTCGGGATTATCAAATAGAGGTCTAATAAAACATTTACTTTATTACTCGTTTTGTATAATAGGGACCATTACATCGTAACGATAAAAAATTGTCTGTCTTGAGCAGTTTACAGTTATTATTGTGTTCAAGAATTTCTAAATTAATCAGATTTCCTTATATTATGGTATAATATTTATGACAAAACAATAACGTACATCGAATCACAAAACAAAAGGGTCTTTTACCGGATGAAGACTCACTAAGATGACGCTTAGTACGTTCACACATGTTACAACGTACGATGGTGACGGTGGTGGTGATGATTATGTCAGGTACATCTACAGAACGTAATGTTCAGTATTCATGTAAGGAAACAAGACTGAAAGGTCATATATGTATATATCTGCTGTCGAAAAGATTAACTCTTTGACGATTTTTTGATTCAATTTGCGAAAGAGCATTATTTATTTCATGGTTCTCAGGGTTCGCCAGAGTAGTAGTAGTAGTGGTGGTAGTGGTGGTAGTAGTAATAGTAAATGAACCTGTCTCATTGCTACTTTGTGCACAGTAAATTTCGCCAGGAACGGCCCGTCATTCAACCCAGGCTTTGTGACGACACACTGAAGTCTAACCGCCTGAGTTATGTCACCGTCTTCCACAATTAAAAAATAACATGAAAGTCCTTCCCTGAGAACTGCACTCTTTTTGGATATTACACAGTGACTGTCCCGAAATGTCGGTAAGGAATTACCACTACTCCCTGCGTAATGGCCCAAAAGAGCGCAGTTCTCATCTGCTTCGCGGCGGAAGTCAGAAATCTCGCAAATTCCTTTCCTGTTCATTGCTCCCCGATATCGAAAAGTTAATTGCATCATCCGAAGGGCCAGAAGCTTCACCTGCTTGTCGTAATAACAGTAGTAATGAGATGAAGGTGGGCCGAAGGTTACCATCAGGCGGAATTCAAAGTACTTGGACAAAAACCTGTCTCATTGCTACTTTGTCCACCATAAATTTCACATGCATTTCCTCGGGATTGAACCTAAGCTGTCATTGTAAGAGGCCGGCCTCTAACCGTCTGGGTCTTGGCACGGCCTTAAGGACTAATATTACTCTGCTTTATTTGTGTAAAGAATCGGTTTATACCGCAGAAATAATAGTGTTATGTTCCAGCTTTATTTTGCCACCGCCATTGTTACTGCTGAAATACACGGCTGTTTCTTTCTTGGGTTAACTGTAAGACCGATACACTGTGCACGTATAAGGACTGAGAAAGAATTTTTTATATTCGTTGTTACACCGTGCATGTTCTTGAGTTACTTAATTATATATAAAATTTTATAAATTTTATATATGTGCATTAGTTGGTATGATAATTAAGTAACAGAAAAAGAATATTTGCAACGCAAAACTCTTGTCCGTCAACATCTTGTTACTCGCGTTTCAATTCTTGTGTCATTTCGGTCTGTTAACTTGTTTTACGAGAGCAGGGTTCCGTAATTCTACTGTGTGCCAATTTTTCTCTGTGTACTTTGCCTTGTAACTGTACGAGAAGTCATGTTTCTAATCCCCATATACAAGAGTTTCAGAGGTCCGTTGTGTCAGGATAACCCCATGCTATTCGTTGTGTTTAGTTTTCATTCCTATACCGATATTTATACACACGTACATGTACACATGTTACAGCAGTTCTTTAAAAAATTGACACTCATTTGTTTCATCTGGTTTCTTGGCTGGTGTTTTGCCATTTCAGTTACACGTGCGGTGCAGATTTATTCCAGGTCCTAGGGCATAGGTGGCCAGACTTTCGGATTCAAGTGTTCTGCTCTAAAGACAGAAAATCTATCGCCATCTGCCATAGGACGTAATGTTTTAACATTAGGTCAACAAGGCAAAGTAATTTAAAGCAGCACAATATCAAACATACCATAAAAGTTCAATTATTTAATTTATTATAAACTGATCTTTTCAAATTAATACAATTTACCATTAACCTTCCTACTGCGAAGTTGTTGCATGACACTACACATCTTGCTTTAACTTAATGAAAGAGCGTTCATAATTACTTGGACACAAGTGAAGGCATGTTCATCGGAATGTTCATCGGTCAGACTGTTTCGGTATCTTGATTTAGTTATCTTAATCTGAGAGAGGGCTTCTTCGCAGAGGTAGGTTGAACCAAAAAATCGTGTCAAACGAAGAGCCATTGTTCGTACTGAGGTGACAAATTAATTTTGATAGGGACCAACAGGTGAAGGCAGTATTTTAAATGTTCATCGGTCAGGCGGATTCGCTATATTAATTAAATTATCTTCATCCGAGGGAGGACTTTTCGCCGAGGTAGGTTGAACCAATAAGTTCGGTCAAACGAAGATCCATTTATCGTACCGAAGCAGCAGATTTATTTTGACAGAGACCCATAAGCGGCCATGATCGTCTGTATGGCCACGTCTGTCGTAGGATACGGACGCAATGCGAGCGTGTTGCGAGGAGGTTCGCGGTGTAACAGGTGCATGGCGGGAATGCGATTTTAACCAGCAACGAGAAACTTATCCAGGCGGCCGCATATACCCCTCTTCCCCTAAGCTATTCCCAGAACCTCAACCCCGCTTACCTGCAATCAACACGCATGCAATCAGTCAGTACCCTTAGACCAGGCCACTCAACCTGTTGTGCAGTCAATATCGATAAACTCTGGTATGCCTGCGGACAACATAAAGTTCTGTACACAGAATGTATATGTGTAATTATATGCAAAATGTGACCCCTGTATTTGTCAGTTTTTGCCCCCATTGTGCAACAGTCCTTACTGAGCCATAGCCTCATTGTCTAGCCTTCATATTGACACATACATTCCTGAGTACTTCTCTGGACGAGTGATCAGTCCGACGCAGATTACACACAACATTCACAAGAAACAAACATCCATGCTTCCAGCGGGATTCGAAACCGAAATCCCAACAAGCGAGCGGCTGCAGGCCCACGCCTTAGACCGCGCGGCCACTGGAATCAGCGTCTAGCTGTCTACACATCATGTGCCATACAAATTTATTGATAATAATAGGAAAAATTTGTAAAAAAAATAGCCCAAAATTCACAATTTATGCTGTGGTGTCGCAGTTTTAACACACTTTGTAATGAATCAGTTATGTAATGTACGTCTCCTTAAATAAACAGCCCATTTTTTTAAATGGCTTCGGCATTGTATCTCGGCTGTGCCACGGAAAGGGTTAAAAGACGGTCTCGTTACAAATGTTTCCGTGGAAATTAGGACTGTGTCGCGTACAACATGTTGCCTGCGATCGACGGGGTGAGGCACTCATTCAAGCAGCACATACAGTATGTGTATATTTAAAAATTAAATTGAGGCACTGTGCAGAAAGCACTGCAATTGACAACATGTTTTCCAAATTAGCCTCACTTCTGCGGTGAACAAATCAAGACACGCAGAAAGTTAACCGTTGGCGGACGCGTTTATTAATAGAAGTCAAGTTTCTGAGCTTGTTTCCCATTATTCTAACTCGCGAGTCTTTCACATCCGGGTGTTAAATTCGTGTCCTGAACACGTGTAAAAAGGGCAGTTGAAGCTCCCTCTTCCCACTTGGTCATAAGGTGTGGAAACAGAGGGGGTCATATATGGACATCCCTTCTTAAAAACATCGTCAGTGCATAGGAGTATTGCGAATGACGTCACAAGAAAGTGGGCTTATGTATACGAGTGTGTGTGTGTGTGTGTGTGTATACACTATGTTAGTAGTTGTAAGAGAGGACCGCGGTAGCACAGTGGTTAAGGCGCTGTACTACAAATCGGAAGGGGTTCGATCCCAGCTGGTGCCATTGGAATCTTTTATTGACATAAAATCCTTGGTCCTGGGGTCGACCTAGCCTCTAACATAAATGACTACCAAGAACATTTCCTGGGGGTAAAGGCGGCCGGTGCGTAAGGCTGACAATCTTACAACCATCCTGTGCCGTTGTCATGAAATCTGGGAAACTTAACTTCCTGGAACCCTCTGGGCCACTCCAGGCCTGTAACGGGACTGCGTTACCTTTTTAGTAGTTGTAAGAATATTACATTACAAAGAGTATATGGAACGCTGGGTTACTGTGTTTGAGTAAAAACAGGAAAAATAGAGCGGCTGCTCAAGTGAAACGTAAAATCCTGTTGCAACAATGAATTTATTTCTGTACGTTTGTTGGATCACATTTCTGAGAATTCAGGTCTTCGGGATGTGACGCTGCGTCGCCATGCTAGTGTTTCCCGACATTTCGAAAGGACATATTACATTCATTTTCAAGGATTGAATAGTGTTCAGGTTTGCTTAAACTGCGTCTTAAAATAACGCAGTAGTGGGTAAGGAGGTAAGGAAAAAATCAATGTCCGTTTTGTTTTGACTAGTCTACGAGCTGGATGGCCTAGGATGGTGCAGGAATGAGATTTTTGTCTTTTCCAAAATGTGCAGACCGGCTCTTGGGGCTACCCAGCCTCCTACTCAACGGGTACCGGGTTCTTACCCTGTGGTAAAACGGCCGGGGTGTGAAGTTAACCACTCACCTCCAACTAGTACCGAGATTAGAATAACTTTCAGGTGAGACATGCCCATTGTGTTGGTCAGATCGCAAGTATCAGTAAAATGCAGTCAAACATAACTTTTACCATTTATATCGCTGATAGGTATAAATTTAAATACATAAATGTTAAAAGTTGTGTTTGATTGCATTTTACTGATACTTGTGAGGCTAGGAATGTGTGGAGCTATAACTCTACTCCTCCTATATGCCTGCAAGACGTGGAATTTTTTCACTTGAGTCTTCCTTCATCGTTTCGAGGTGGAAGAATTTTATTTCGTCAATTTGTAATTACTCCACTGCTTAAGCAATCCCTAACTTGAACGCAACTCGAGAGCTCAGTACCGTTGTCACAAAATCCTTCAGATTCATATCTTGGCCTAGTTCGTTTGAGGCAGTGACGTACCGAGGGGGGGTTGGGGGGTTGAAACGCCCCCGAAATTCCGAAGGCCCTCCAAAATCGTGCCAAACTCAACCCGATTGTGAAAAATGTTAAAAATTGCTGAATTTAGGACGCCAACGCCCCAAGATGTTCGGAAAAAAGGCAGTAAAATTCTAAAACTACCTAGGTTCGCAATTGTTTTACATTAGCAATGACAGATAAATTGGTTGTCATCATAAATAGTCTTAAAGTACCAAAAATGAAGAAAATTTTCCTACATGAAATGAAATTTCTTGTTCCAAATTACAGCTGCCTCCAGAACCCCTGAAGAGGGGGCTACCGCCCCCAGATCCCCTTTCTCTCTGTCCTGTGTCCTCAACTGAATTTGTTGAACCCCCCACCGAACAAAATTCCTGGCTACGCCACTGGTTTGAGGTGGTCTTTTCACAGACCTGCTTCTCTAAGACGCATTTAAATTACTGTCCACCTCTCAAGTAGTAACCTTGCATCGTGCCTCTTTGTTGTGCCTTGAGGTGTAAATTAGGACACAAAGTATGGGGTACACACAATAAAATGATCTTATTAAAAGAAAGTCTACTGGAAAAGAAGCTGTTGCCTGAAATCAAAGCGAAAATTCCTGTACTGAATATTGAAAGAGCCTTGTCTGTTTGTTTACTCCATGTGAGGGTCTGTGTTTGCATTCTGTTTATGACTCGGAAAGTAACTCTTCATCTGGCTTACAGAACACATCACCGAACGCTGCTGAAATTTTAAATATAATTTGTTTACATTAACTGTTAGGTATGGAAGGCTATATCAGTACTTGAAAGTGCCCAATGAATAATAAATTTTTGCTGTTAACATTTTAAACTGGGAACTATCGAATTAAAAAAATCGCAAAGTTAGACAGTTCCGGCTGTACAGAAGGAAGTGTTGATGATACAGATGAATGAAAGATAGGGCTTTTGGATTTAACTCACAGAATCTGAAGATAATTCGGCAAAGAGTCAGGACCGGCGCAAAAGGGAAAGCTGTCTCTATGCAGACCTGGATAGGCCCTTAGGGCTCCAGGAGGTTGAGGCACACGAAGGTGGCATGGTTCTGAGCTCCCAGTATTAAGTCAATAAAGAATCCCAATGACCTCATCGGGAATCGAACCCGCGACGTTCCGTTGTGTAGCGCAGTGCCTCAACCAACTGTGTCACCCCTTGCCCCAACTTAAAAAATGTATATTTTACATATAGGACATTCCAACACAACATTTCACTTTTAAAACGTTTTAAAAATGAATTTTATATTAAGGACAGTTGCCTCCAGTGCTAATTGACAGTGCCCTAAAATATATGCTTTCTTTTAATGAGGGGCTCCCAACCATGGACCGCCAGGTTGTGTTATGCGGCCTGCGGCCACGTTTGTAGATTACATATATACTGTTTTATAACAAACAAATGTAGGAGTTTAGGTATGCCACTTATTTTGATTCTTAGACGTGCGGCGTGCCAACCATTCCACAATAATGACTGTGGCCTTTTGCCAGTAAAGTTGAACACATCTGCTTTAAAGTAACCCTTCTGTCACTTCCATGCGCGTTCGCAAAATTGCGAAAATCGACTATTAGCGTCATGTCGTCCGTCCGTTCCTCCGTCCACATGGAACAACTCGGCTCCCGCTGGACGTATTTTCATGAAATTTGGTATTTGAATGCTTTTCGAAAATGTGTCGAGAAAATTAAATTTCCATCCAAATCTGACAAGAATAACGGATATCTTACATGAAGACCGATGTGCATTTATGGTCGTATCTCCCTGAATTCTTCTTAGACTTAGAAATGTTTCAGACAAAGTTTGTAGAGTATATCAAGAAACACATTTTACATCCAATAACTTTTTTTCGAAAATCATCCCTTTAATGAGATCACGTGGGAAAATATTTTACAGCCGGGCACGCTTATTGCATGTTGGACCCATAAGGCTACAAACACGCACTCGGAAGGTGTAATATTATTGCTTTTCCACTGCAACAATGGTTGCACGAACGCACCACAATGTTGCACTTCACATGCATTGCCTGTCTTGTTACGTAACATTTGTGATAGCTTTGATAACCATCGTAAAGAAACACAGAAAAGTGGCGGTGAATTGAACATTGCTATGATAATTTTTTTAATTCAGAGGAGCAAATACTGATGTCCTCGTGTTCTTGTCGCTGTTTTGCATATTTGTAATTATTTTTCATAATATTCTGTCACGCCCTTTTTTGTTATGAGCAATCCTTTTCTTGTAGCTTTTGTGTACACTTTACACTGAAGACCCAGAAATTCCGTATATCTCGATTACTCTAATGAGTACCTGGTCGTATGGTTATCTTTATTCACACAGCATCTCTACTTGCCATTTGTAAATGTTCTGTAGGTGTCTAACAATTCATGTTTCATCTTTTTCAAATGAAGCCAATAGGTGCACACTACTTCTTAGTATATTTATTTCAGCTTCTCTACATGTTTCGGGCAACCATGTGCCCATCATCAGGAGAACTTACTCTATCTATCTTAGTAATTAACCAACTTAATGCACAAAATCTTGTTTTATAATAAGTTTATTATATGCCTCTACATGTTTCGAGCTCTATATGCTCATCATCAGGAGGTAAAAATTGTATTATACAGCATCTGGTTGGTATGAGGCTCATCCCAAACAGCAGACCAGACAGCCACCCATACAGAGTGAAAAATACCAGTGTCGCATAGATAGAGTAAGTTCTCCTGATGATGGGCACATAGTTGCCCGAAACATGTACAGAAGTTGAAATAAATCTACTAAGAAGTAGTGTGCACCTAGTTGGCTTCATTTTAAAAAGATTATGCAGGGATGCAGGTCAACAAAAAATAAAATCCATGTTTCACTTGGCTGTTCGAGATATCCAGCATATTTCCTTCTGCTTCAAACATACATTTTTAATAGTTAATACTCACTCTGCATATTACTTCACGATCCTGCCTGCTGATGGCAACGTGACCATCATATCACCTCCACTCCTTCTAATCGCATACATTGTCTTCGCGTCTTATACGAATTTGAAGTATTTGGATAAAAATTATGAATTCTCACTTGTTACAAAAAATTTGAAACAATGGCTATCATTGAATTAACCTGTATTTTTCGTTTATTTATATTGTGCTTAAAAGGTATGCTTAACCACTCAAGGACGAAATCTAATCCATTTTGTTTATAGGCCCAGTCCGTACCAGCGCGGTAAACACTCTCTCCAGTTATAAAAACCGATCAGTTAATCCTGTATATGTAAAACTTCATTTTTTTCTGAGATATATACAAAATATGTAAATACTCTGTGGACAGAATGTAGGTTTCTTTTAACGTTAAGACTAGTGGTACACACACTAACCACTAGGGTTTAAAAGGTTAAACGCAAAATTATGCTACATTGGTTGCAGATATACGCACTCCGAGAACGTGTCCTCCCAACTTTACATTTATTCTTATGAGAAAAATTAGTCTCGAATTAGTCGAGGTCTTCAGGAACGCATCCGTCGCATAAAATGCGATGGCACTGTACTTTCTTTTACGAAAGTCAACAAGTATGAAATGATCCTGTCGGAATCCATTTCAAGCCGAGTGGTAACAGTATGTGCCACCCGCTGTGACAGTGAAAAAAAACTGTCAGTTTTTGCTGTGTGTTTCATCCTGATTCCACGGTTAGTATTTAATCCTTGTAGACTTATCAGGATGAAACAGATTATCCATCGTTACATCACACTTTTCGGAAGTCATCATTCAGTGGACATCAACACCAAACAACTCTGGGTTCTGGAGACATGTCCTGTTAATTTTCATAGCTGGGGATACTTTCCTTAGGCGCCTTGAACGAGAGAATTGTTCAAATCGTGTTATTTATTCTTATTTTCCTAATGGCAGGTACGTATGCGTGAGGAGAGGGGGGTGTATAGGGTCTTGGTGGGTAAACCGGAGGGAAAGAGACCACTGGAGGGACCTAGGCCTAGATGGGTGGATAATATTATGATGGATCTTCAGAAGGTGGGATATGGGTATATGGAGTGGATTGGGCTGGCCTAGTATAGAGACAGGTGGCGGACGCTTGTGAGTGCAGTAATGAACCTTCTGGTTCCGTGAAATGCGGGGAATTTCTTGACTAGCGGCAAACCAGTTAGCTTCTCAAGAAGGACTCTGTACCATGAAGTAAGTAAGTAATGGCAGGTACGTTGATTTTTTATCATTGACCCACGCGACAAATAAAAATAAAATATTAAAATTAGACTATAAACACTATGAGTACTATAAACAACATTCAAGGTAAATATAAAGTGCTAATAGTAAGCAGTAGTCACAAAAATAGTAATAGAAAAGAAACAAAGTCAGTTTCCCGTACTGAATTATCTAATAAGACGGAATGTGAGCGATACTGGGAGGCTAGGACAAAAATTATGGAAAATTGACATTGTTATTTTATTATTACTATTTTTTTTATGTGACTACCCCTTAGCATTAGGACTTTATATTTACCCTGAATGTTTCCTTTTTTCTTTTTTTTTTAGGTTTTACTTTTATTGGTCGCATAGGTCAATGATAAACACTCATTGTACCTGCCATTAGTAAAATAAAAAAAATAAAAGACAGTTTTCCATCGTTTTTGTCCTGGCCTCCCAGTATCGCTCACACTCAAATCAGGTTTACAAATTTTGATGCTTCATTCAGGGCCGTATTTGCACACCTAATTCCAGAGTATTACGTAAAGTTCCATTACAGTTTTGCCACATTTAGTGTGTACAATTGTAACTATAACCTGAGCCTTTAAATCTTCGTGACGATTTTTCAGATTCATTAAATTATTTGTGTCCCTTATTTTCGGTCAGTTTCTATGTGTGTTTGCAGCCGTAGAACCATATTAAAAATGTGGATGTAGAGAACGTAATTTTTCGTTTTGTTACTGAGATTTTGGATTGAAAGATTTGGCCTTCCATGCTGAATGACGCCGTTTTACTTGTCACACAATTAACCTTGCCGAATGTTGATCTCCGTTTCTCTTTCAGAACGCATTAAAATTAAAAGGAAAACAGTACGCTTGAAGGTCCCTCCATTTCCTCCATTTTAACCCCCAGGATATTTGAAAATATTTTTAAAAGCTCATGCTTATACAAACGCATTCATTTTCAGTGAAACATAAACACCGTTGACCACATTACATAACATCAAAACATAAATCCAGTCCAAAAATAACAAACAATGTATATTTGACAGAAATAGGTGTAGCTTAATGTGCCACAGGACACGCTTTTACGCTGCAATCATCTGCGAGAAGCGGTGGGTGCAAGTGCCTGCTAACCGATCTTACGAATGCTCCCTGCATCGTGCACTAGGCTGTTACTTCAAGCGGAAGCATTTAAATGCCCTCAGTAAGTTTAAACAAGTCGATGCGCTCCCCAGTAGCATCCCTTTTGCATGCCTCTTCTATGTATGGCAGACAATGCTAAAAGCACGATCAGAAAGATTTGTTTCGAGTATGAGAGGCTTTACGATACAAGGTTTTCCATCAAGAAGGTTTTTATTCAGTTTGATAGTGACAGATGAAGATAAAGTTCGCCCCGTAGCATGCTGATGGTGGAACAGAAGGGCGTGGAGGTATAGGTCTAACCAGATTTAACCTCGGCGCTAGATGGACGTGAGTGATCTACGCCAAGCCCTGGCAGCTTTAGCGATGGTAAAGATCCTGTACCCATTGTACAGGGGGCTGGTAGGGCCGCAGGCCCAGTCTAGACGGATGTGGAGAAGAGAAAGTCTCTCTAGCACACCGGAGTTCGAACCCCGAATGTCTAACCCGTACCGAGTTTCTGTATCGACGGTATTCTGGCCCCCGTTTGAAGTTATAACGCGCGAGTGCCCTTGTAAAGTGAATATCTCGCCTCGCTATGCACGCGTCTTCAATTTACAGGCAGATGCCACACATCTTTTTGAAATAAATTGCACTGTTCATACTCTCATGTCTGTGGTTAAGTAGAAGCATTTCTTTAATTAGTTTATTTTATCAGTAATGCTAGTTTGCCTACTTGATACGCTATGCTGCCCTTTCTGCCTTCCAGAAGACAAAGAAGTAAAGGCGAGTTGGTGTCGGTTCAAGCCAACAATTGGACAGGAGAGTCTCCATCAGGATAGTAATGAGAATGGGGTTAGACTAGTTAACTGCGCCACATCACAAAATCTGGTGGTTAAGAGCACGACGTTCCCTCACCGGAACATTCATAAATACACCTGGACCTCCCCTGATGTTAAGACTCACAACCAGATTGACCATGTACTTACAGATAAGAGATGTCATTCGAATGTACAGGATGTGCCAAGTTTTAGGGGAGATGATTGTGATACAGATCACTATCTGGTGATTGCAAAGTTTAGGGAAAGATTAGCAGTGGATAAACAGGCCGCACAGAGGTTTGATAGGCAAAGATTTAACTTGAGGAAGCTAAATGAGCCAGAGGTTAGGGAACAGTATCAGATTGATATTACAAACAGGTTTGCAGCTTTGGAGAACTCGG
>Ga0123352_10002737_pt1 | contig 24935 bp, 10 predicted proteins | sample TergutLab28metaG_FD_89700 | JGI IMG/M metagenome (GOLD analysis project Ga0123352, IMG submission 89700) | Labiotermes labralis P1 segment gut microbial communities from Petit-Saut dam, French Guiana - Lab288 P1 | ecosystem: Host-associated > Arthropoda: Insects > Digestive system > Gut ...
CTACGTGTCCAAGTATGATAATTTGAGAGTTGGTTTTTTTTTTTTTTTTTTTTTTGGGTTGATTTTTGGTTTTTTTTTTGTTTTTTTTTTTTTTTTGTTGGCTTAGTTTTGGTGCATTTTTTTTTTTTTTTTTTTTTTTTTTTTTTCCATTTTTTGTTTTTATCTTTTTTCCTTTTGTGTTTTTATCTTGTAGTTTTTTAACTCATTGAGTTGTGCAGTATTCCTAACAGATCCCCATGCCAGTACTTGTCTTATATTGTGCTTAAAAAGAAGCGAATTTTGTTATTGGTTTCACAGCACTTTAATGGCAGTAGAAGTGTCTCTATAACTGAATGCATGAGGTTGTGTTGTTAAGTGAGCAGCTTGCACGTATTTAGAAGTGAAAATATCTGATCAACTTTTAGTTGTGTGTCACTGTGGGTACAAATTCATTGTGTTGGTGCATGTATGACATATTTATTTCTTTTGTTGTGCTCATATCCTCAAGCTGGTGCAGCTCAGGAATGTCCCACATTTTATCCATGCCCATATGTTTCTTGAAATTGTATTCAATGATTAATTTTAAATGTTTTGTTCAGGATAAAAATGTTGGTGTCATGTAAAAGGTGAGACACAGTTATCATTAGGATTAGATGTTCAATACGACTTCTTTGCATCTCTGGAAGTAAGTCATTAGTAACAAAGCCTGTTTAGAATATATTTACTTGCACAAATATGAATTTATCAAAGGGATTTATGTAATAATACTGTATGGTGCAGCATTCCCAAAGCCAAAAATTGAATGCCCACACAACATCAGCGTGGAGATTGAGCCAACACAGCCCACAGCATATATAGTCTTCCCACACCCATCTACAGATGTAGACTGGTTCAGGTCAGTGTAGATTAGCATACTTTTATGAAATTCTGTGTGCTATAAAATGCTGGAATATTCTTGCTGTGCTGAGTGACAATTAGCCTCATAAGAAGCCCTCTGCTCCATAGCATTTTTAAATGGCACATACGCAGTCATATCTTGTAACTGCAAGCCTCATAACAGGGGCCTGGGGGTGCCTTCTTGATGCATGTTATGGTTTGTGGAGTCTGTCACTGATTCCAGATGACTTGACTGCGTCTGATTAAAGCCAGATTGCATTTGCACAAGTCATACTACTGTAGCGGCACCAGATGGCATGTTTCTTTGTCCTTGACTGAAGTATTTTGTTTGTTTATGACATGTGCAGTGATGTACTTTTCCATAATCTATTGCAGTATTGTATTCTTATGCTTTAGCACTTAAAAATCTGCATTTTGCACAATCATACTGACAGTAATTATGAACTTGTTGCTATCTGATGGGATGAATATGCAGGAAGGTGCTTACTTAGAATTGACTTATTTAATTCTCCCAGGCAAAATAATGTTTATTACATCACAAGTTTTGATGCAGGAATGTCATTTCGGATCCAAGCTGGGGCAAACTCCTTGAAGCTGATCTTCCACCTGGACACTGGCTAGTGACATTCACAGCCTACCACCCAGTTTCACGCCGCACAGCATCATGTACCTTAAGCATTACTGTCAGTGTGTCAAGAACATCCACAGGAGGACTGCAGGAGAAAGATTAGAACTCTGTTAAGGTACATGATTGCTTAAAAGCCCTAATAATAAATGCCTTTTGGTAGCAGACAGCAAATGCTCCATTTTCTGCCAAACAGATTGAATTACAGTTATAAGTTTTGTGGCCACATAATTTTTACAAAACTATTCTTCAGCACAATTATACATATGTTTTTGCTGTACAGATTTGCAAAATAAAGCAATTTAACATGTGGAACAGAATGATATATGGTATAATATTATATATGAATGCCTGACTGGGGAGGAATATGATTGGTGAGTGTTTACCATAAGCCATTGTTTAAGTCAAACGTGAGGTTCACAGCTGTATCTGCCTGAAACGTCCTAATGATGTAGTGCATTATTAGCAATACCATGTTTACAGAAATTAACAAAGAACATGTAAATAACATTACTGAGGTGTTTGTAGTTATTATGGTCACTGAGATCCTGAACAAAAAAGGGCATTTCTTCTGTGTGGGATTTGTTGCAGTTTATCTGAACTCTCTATACTTACTTACTCCATGGTGCAGAGTCCTTCTTGAGAAGCTAACTGGTTTGCAGCTACTCAAGACATTCCCCGCATTTCACGGAACCCGGAGTTTCATTACCGCACTCACAAGCGTCCGCCACCCGTCTCTATCCTCGGCCAGCCCATTCCAGTCCATATACCCACATCCCATCTCCTGGAGATGCATCCTAATATTATCCACCCATCTACGCCTAGGTCTCCCCAGTGGTCTCCTTCCCTCCGGTTTCCCCAGCAAGACCCTATACACTCCCATCTCCTCACCCATATGCGCCACATGACCAGCCCATCTCATTCTTCTCGATTTTATCACCCGTACAATATTGGGTGAAGAGTACAAATCATTTAACTCCTTGTTATGCAATCTCCTCCATTCCCCTGTTACCTCGTCCCTCCTAGGTCCAAATATTCTCCTCAACACCATGTTCTCAAACACCCTCAGCTTTCTTTCTTCCCACAGTGTCAATGACCAAGTTTCACACCCATACAAAACAACAGGAAAAATCATAGTTCTATATATCTTGATCTTTAAATTTTTTAATACCTAAACCACTTAATTTTTTCTGTGTGCCTGTGGAATTTACATGTATAGTAATGCAAAAACATGCACACCTCTTCTATCATCACTATGAGTACATGAAGGATATCAGTTACACAATGCAGCATTTGTGATTAATAATAAGTAATAGTCTATTCTACTTTGTGCCTGGAACCATCTTTTTAATATTCATGTTGTGTGCGTATGTTTACAATACTTACATATGGGGGAAGATGAAAAAAAAGTGAACTTCATGACAAGGAAATAGATATTTGGGAAATATATCCTTTTCTTCTGTCAGGACAGACAGTGATTTGTTCAGGCATTTTTTTAGAAACAAAGAACTCACAAAATGCTGAAAAGTGCACTTTTGGATGAAGTGTTCACCTGCTTAAGAACATGTGATTCATTTTTTCACCATCAAGACGATCGAACTTAGGGGAAAATGATCTATTCTCAGCTCACCTGCTAATGTTTCTTAGTGAAGCAGCACTCTGCGTCATTTGAAATGTAATTTATGGTGACATAAAAATGGAAATTTTGAGGTTATGCCAGAAAATGACATCAAGTATGTGAAATTGCAAATGGTGTCAGTAGTTTTTCCTACTGATGCTGCAGTGCCATCTGACAGCGCTGTGCATAGCCATACATAACGTCCCACTGGTCCTTTTACCCTCCACACTCCACAGTTTTGACAATTTTTTTTTTACCTCACAAGAAGAAATGTCTGGGAATGTAAAATATCACAGAAAGTGGGACAGGAATAGAATTCCATACTGAAGGAAGAGTACAAGAAGTCTTGCTACATATGACAGAACCACTTAAAAAAGCAGTTCTGACCTTCATTTTTCACCATGAACTGTGAGCCCAGTGGCCTTCTGATTGTACCTTGCTGCTGTGAAATATGGGACGGCTGGATAAATGGAAGGACATCTCTAAGCAATATGAAAGGGCCTTACTGGGCCTTGGTACATTATGTATTTGACTTTTTGATATTTTTATGTACAGTTTTATCAAGCCATTCATTTATTTTACTTGAAAATAAAAAATAATGTGTCATATAAAATGTTATTTTACATTATTTAGGGCATTAGCAAACAAAAATCTTGCACACATATGGCACACACAGTCATTCAGTAGACTCCACTTCCTGGATGCTAAAGTTATGTTTTTTCATTATCATCCTTCACTGAACAAAATTCAGCACACATATTGCTAGGAGCAGCAGTGTTGCCTGTGATTCTGAGAAGCCCGTTTTCTCTGATTCTGCCAGTTTTTGAACTGTTGAATTTGCTGACCACTGTGGTGTCGTAACTGCCGCTCTGAAAGAAACAATATGTGGAACCAGTTTAAGACAAGTTTCATGAAGATATCCATCACAATGGCTTGAAGAACTGTCACCAAGATTTAAATGTATATAGAGAAAAAATCATCAATAATTGAAAACAGAGTAATACGTACAATGTACTTCTTTGTGGAAATAAATAGAGAAAACTTTAAAGTCTTTTGAAACACTAGGGGAGTTCAGTGTATGCTCCATTTGTGGCTTTGCTTACATAAGAATAATACTGTGTTTCTACCCAGACATCTTCTAGCACATCTTCTAACTTTCCTCAACATTGCTGAATTCACACATTGAGTATTTTTGTGGAACTTTCTATGACAACCCTACTAAACTATGCTTACACATTTTGTGGAATGGAACTGACACATGAAAAACTTCTAGGGTTAACTGCCCTGTCAATATTTGTGAATAAAATGGGCATTCATTTACTTGTTACTTCTCCCACAGGCTACAAAACACATTTTGAAATTTTGCAGTGGCGTTTTTTCCTGCATAAAATTTTTTTTTAAATAAGATTTTGGAACCCTTCAAATTATCTTTGTTGATTTTATATTTTACCATGCAGAGTGACAGGCTGGCAGATTGAGTCTGCAAGCATTACTAGCTCTACCTGTGTTAATGTTGGCTGAGTTGACATCATAGGCTGGCATGCCACTGCGATGAACAGCGAAAGTTCCAGCTATTACCTGTGTCCGTGTACGGCGGATAAAGCACCCTGCTGGTACCTGCCACTGCAATTGAATACAAAATTAAGTCTCTTGTTCTGCACTTAAATAAATAAGTAAACCACAGCAGAGCAAAACAAGATATCATACTGACCGGATAGCTTGAACTGGCACTACTCAATGCTCCTGGTCTCTTTGGACATATGACAGTCTTTCTGGCATAACCACCAACATGCTGCTGAATGGAAAACAATGCAATTAATTTGAGGAATTATTTACGCTAAAGAATTCCATGCGCCAGTTGGGAAGTTATATTGAGGGATGAAATGTTATCACCCTCATGTCACATATTTTATCAACTGTAATGAATTGGCCTATAAATTAAAATGGAAAATCATCACACTTTTATTCTGAAGTAGTTTACCAACCTGTGTTATTTGTTCCTACTAATACAGTTTGTTACATGAGTGTCCAAGAAGGGTTTCTTCTGTTATAGCCATCTGAGGAGCTATGTATGGCAAATAGGAAAATGTGGGTCAATACAAATAATTGACTTCAACTTTAAATGTTCAAATTTGGTAGTCATCATTTTCTTATTGGCGAAGCATATGTGACACCACGGGAACCATCCTTCAGTGGATGGTTGATTAGCATGTCATGTTTCAAGATGGGTCATTTGATTGGCTTGTTATTTTGGTATTTCTGTTGGTGTGGACATTGCTGCTATTAATTATCCTTGGTATGAATGACAGGCACTTGCTGTGACTTACATTTACAGGAGACATTTCTTTCTGCAAATCCCCTTCTGAAACATAAAACAAATAAGCTGGTTGGTGAAAATGGAAAAATGTTTTTTCCCCCCTACAGCTTCAAGTTTGTAAAATTTCCAACAACTATACATATCTACATCTTGAAACTTTGTCATTTATGATTACTTGATTTGTTAACACTTTTTCTTGCTCTTGTATTCAAAAAACAACATTGTTTTGGAAACTGCATCATTTGCCATCTTCAGATGAAAGATTGGAGAGGCACCTCCTAACCTGGGTCTGACGGGAAGAGCTATCTTAATTGATGGACCCCGGAAACTTTCGCCTGAGGGCACAAATATTTCAATTTTCGAAACATTATGTTCTTATAGGAATACCAACAATGGAGCAAGTTCAGAAATCAAGTCATCCTGAGTGCAATATAACATGGTCAGAACCGTTTAGAATGTAAAGTTATCATGTCTTAACATTCCACAGGCTCCAGAAGTCTTGTAGGCTGCAAGCGTATGGGTTTCAAGCAATTGTATCAAAGCAAAGAAATAGTGTTGGTGGATACCTTTAACGTGCACCGAGAAGTGGCACTTTGCCCTGTTGCCTGCAGCATCATGGGCCAAATAGTTCACATGGTGTAGCCCAGGAGACATTTTTTGTCTGGGTTCCTGGAAAGTTTGATGTTAATGCAGTGATATCATTCATATCTGAACTATGTGCACACAGGACATCTGGTATACCCTTCATTTCACTCTCATATTTAACTATTTCAATACAGAATGATGGGATACTCAAATTCACAAAGTGTCATTACATTTTTGTTGAACTTTTAAATATTTATCTGAATTGATTTTTTTAGACATAATCATTTTGAGAGAACAAAGTCCTGATGGGGTATTTGGACCTTAGGGACAGAAAATAACAAAACAACATTACATTGTACACAAAATGTGTGTTAGATGAAGTATTTCTTACATTGGTATAATTAATATAGTGGTGGCAGAGTTCGACATACTTAGTTCTTTTTATCAACTGAAAAGTGTAAGAGTTCTTCACAGGTCACATTTTGTAAATTTTTAATACAAACTAACTAGTTTACAGTAAAGCAACTAGTATTTATATTCGTGACTATACTATAGTTGTTGTAGTTCCCAACAAATTTGCTTACCTTTGATTTATATACTCGATCCACTCCCACATTATCAGTAAAAATTGGTTCAGCCCAGGAAACAGTCCTGGACATCTCACCTGGTAGCAACTGTACCTCAAATGACTGGGGGCAGTCTCTCACACGTGGGCTTTCATTATCTGAAATAGTTTAACAGCCACGAATTCAGTTGACTCATCAATGAATTAATTAATTATTTGCTTGAAGAAGAAACATGAACTATTCAGAAACTTGCACATTTATATTACAAATCATTGATTACCTACATTTTTATGTTACAGAAAATACATATATATTCTTTGGTAGTAACTTTCTTATTAATTGTTAGCATGTGATTTATACAACCATCATCAGTATCTCAGTGTTGCTGTTGATTTATCAAATATTCTTTTTGAGACTCTCACTGTGGGAATTATGAAAGAAATCTGTACAGTTCTGGTGAATTTCTCTTCCTTTTTGTCACTGAAATGCATTACCCAGTGTTATGTGGTGACTTGGCAGGTAACCAGCTTACCTTGCACATACACAATCACACTGCAAGAAGCTGAACTGTTTCCAATTGGACTGTGGGCCCAGAATGTGACTTCTGTTTTTCCTACATGCAGATCTGCCTCTAGTTGTTTGCCCCAAGCAGGGATCGAGTCCACATATCTGCAAATTCAACCACTTCTGCCTGATAAAATGGAGTGATGGGCACCATGCAGGAGAAATTTTCAAGTATCCAGGTCAGAACAAGATACTTCTCACTTACAATTATAAAATTTTAGTTGCTGCTTAAACAGTAAGAATAAAGAGTGGTTTTCTTGTGCATAGCATGTGAATGTACAAAATATTTTTACCATGAATTTGCTATAACTCAAGTTATTTACTAAATTATTGCATGTTTAATGATTCTTATGAATTTTCAAATAAAATTCATATAAGATTGTCTGTCATATGTATGTCCATTCATGTGCCTATTTCATCTCCAGAAACTTCTGAAGCATAATGTATTTGAAGAGGTGTGTGTTGCATATATTACTTATGTTGTCTATCAGCAGTGATCATGGTAAACATGTTTCATTGTCATCAACAGTGTGACAGGATGACATGTTGCTACTGCATATATGCATATTTAATTGTATGTATAATCACACAGAAACCTCATGATCCTGTGAATTAAAAAAAAAAAAACTTTTTCTTTCACTGTAAATGGAACTCATAACAACAAAGAAAGAGAGACAGGCAGAAGGAAAGAAAAAAAGAAAGAAAGAGGCAAAATTTCAGAATGTAGCATGGTAGTCTGAGGTGTTTTAGAGGAGTGATGTAAGATTCTTCAGGGAGAAACGTTATTATACATTTCTGGCATTTTGTGACATTCTTCAGACACTATAATATTTGTGAAGTAAATTTGAATTTTTATTGGAAGGAAATGTGTGAGACATGCTATAATTTCAGAGAACCTAGATATTTGAAATGAATCAAGCATAATTTCATGGGACTATTTCTTAAGACACTTACCTCCACCAGTCCATATTTGACAGAGGTTGAGGAATTCTCACATGAACAAAGTTCTGATGAGCCGGAAGGTCAATGTTTATATCCCGTGGGCACTGGATGAATGGTTGTGGGACATCTGAAGCTAATACATGGCATGATATATAGTATATAGTTTGTAAATTTCAGTATCAATATGATATGCATAAATATATGATATTTATACATGTACGTTTCCATTCTCGTTCTGTAAGGTTAGAACACTGGGAGCAATTAAACATTCAGAAAAACTATAAACAACCTTGAGGAAGACCTGAAAAGTTTAATCAGTTACCATAAAAAATCTTCAAAACTGATGAATATTGTTTTTCTTCTTCGTCTTGTTCACGTTGAGGTATTTCTGAGTCTTCTAAGATGTGACACATCATCACTGGGCATTTGGTTCCTGCCATTGCCAAACATTGTATTGTTCTGATGTTCAAATGGCATGAGGATTCTTAAACTCTGTGAACCTTCAATATGGGGCTATTATTCTGTCTTGAAATGTCAGGAACAAGATATCCAGTGATGCAGTCTCATTCTCCAGAACAATAGATACCTCATCCATGCTGCTGGGAAAGCATAAATCTCTTGTTCTTGTTGTCATAGCAGTTGTAAGTCTTAGACGTTGTCATCGTCATTGTCATTGTTGGGTGACTACAGTGATTCCTACTGACATGAACACCGGATGTTTTGCTGATTATGAAATATAAATATGGAAAATTAAGGAATGTTATCATTTTGGTACAGCTGAGGCAGAGATTGAAACTATAAGACACATTTTGCAAAGGAAAAGTATACCATTTACTGGGATTGAAGAGAATGGAATTCAGGACCTAGTTGTAGGAGGAAGTTAGTACAGTACTTACGAACACATGTGCTTTCACCTGACCAGCGTCCATCTTTTCCACAAATATGAATGTGAGTACCATCAAGCTTGTGCCCCTTTGAGCAGCGTATGTGGCATTCTGCACCTGGCGGATACTTGATTCCAGGCAGGTGGCCTGGGCAGCGTACTTCACTGTGTTCAGGTTCATCCAGAGGGTCACAGCCAGCTCCTCTCTCTACAAAGAGTGTGAAGAGCCATACCATATTGTGAAATTAATTTTGTGTTCAAAACCTTAGGACTAAGAAACACACATGACAAGCATTGTGGCGGCTAGTATTGTGGTAAAATGTCTGAGGATGTCAAAAGGCATAGATTTCTATCAGACATGTTTTGATGGAATACACAATCTTCATTACAATGAAAAAGTTTTTGAGATGTTTGTCTTGTGTTCTGCCCCCTACAATCAATAGTTTGTACCAAGGAAAGATAGTATTCAGTTACCTATGCAGGTATGCTGGTCTGTGTCCAGCACATAGTTGTCACTACAGGCACAAAAGTAGCTGCCCTTTGTATTGATGCAGTCCATGTTGCACCCACCGTTCCGCGTGTCCATGCACTCGTTGACGTCGACACACTTGTTCCGGTCCCTGTTTGTGAATCACAGTATGTCAAGACTTTATCCCTGAATGGGCACAAAATATGGTATACCTAACAAGTCAGATGTTGTGATGTCCTGAACTTGTAGATTCATTCGGAAACACAACTGCATAGAGAATTTGGTTGTTAAATTTATTGGAATACTAAGAGAGAGATGTGAATACTGCAAGTGGAAAATTTCTTGTCCAGTTGAGTGGCTTATCAAATTTTTGAGAATGACTGTACTCCATGGAGTTAGTCATGTAATGTAAGTTTGTTGACATTCAAGATAAAGCATATCAAAAACTGTGATGGGCATACCCAACACATGCAACTGTACCTGGCGTGCAGTTTGTAACCAGAATGACAAGTGCAGTGGTATGATCCAGCTGTGTTGATACATTCCTGGCTGCAGCCACCATTGTGTCTTTCACACTCATTGACATCTGCAGAGAGATGAACCTGAACAGTCACAGTGATGCCTTGTCTCAAGTTGTAAAGTGTTTGACAGATTTTTACACTACTGCTTTTCATTTCAAGTAAACTTGTTTATGTTATCGATGGACTGGCCTGTAATAATATACAGGCAAAACTGTACAGTTATATTATGGATAAACTGATCCATTGTGATACACACACAATAAAGCTATATTTTGGTTTGACTGGCCTATAGTAATGTACAGGCCAAAGAGCTATATTGTGGAGGGAGTGGCTGATAATAATGTACAGGCACTACAGATAAACTGTGGAGGGGCTAGCCAATTATTATGTAGCAGGCAAAACAGCTGTATTAGGTATGAAACTTTTTGATCTTTAACACATTAGTTATTCCTTCTCAAACTTGCCTCTTAATTCTTACCATGTTAGAATTAAAGTTCCATTGTTGTGAACGTTGAACAAATGAAATAAAATGAAAAAGAAATATAAAGAGAAAATCTCTGTTTTCCTGTGCAGGTCTGTTAAGGCAAAGCATTCCTTTGTCTCCTGTTAAGTGTCTAAAATTCTTTCTTCTTCCAATTTTCTTCAGCTAATCTCCACCACTTCTTTCTTTGCTAGGCAACCATACATCATGTTTTGTGGTGCATAAGTGAACTATGTCCACTGTTATCTTGTTGCTTGGCAGCTGTTTATTGCATAAAGCAATAAATACATTGTTCCATAGCAGTAGATAATATAATATGTGTGTGATGTCACATCCTTTCATTTTTAGAGCTGGAATGTAATGATTAGCAAGACTAGCTAGGATTTCACTTCTCATGTTAGATTACTAACTTATGTGTGTCCCTTTAATTAGCTAAAATGTGAACATTTATAAAGGCAGTTTATTATTGCCAAGCAGTTTGTTTTAAGTTAATACTGCCATTGTTGTTATTTACTGATACAATTGTTACATTAGTGTCAAGAGTTTTCTGTTAATCAACTTATGATTTTTATAATCTTTTGTTGACTAATTGCTGTGCTACTAATCATAAGGTCGCTGGTTCAATCCCAGCTGGTGTCATTGGATTTTTCATTGACACAAAATCTTTCTGATCGCACTATGGCCCTGGGGTTGACTTAGCCTCTAACAGAAATGAGTACCAGGAGTATTTGCTAGGGGTAAAGGCGGCTGGTGCATAAGACTGACAACCTACCACCATCCTGTGCCGCTCTCATGAAATCTGGGAGCCTTAACCTCGTGGAACCATCTCGGCCTGTCCAGGCCTGTAATGGGACTGCTTTACTTTTGCTTTTGTTGACTAATAAAAACATTAATACAAATTCCAAGAAATCGGAATGGGTGACTCAGTTCCCTTATATACTGTAATTTCTTCAAAATATCTCTGTCTGTGCTTAGTACTTACCAAGACACTGGCCTTCATGCTGATGATATCCTGGCTCACACAGACAACGATAAGATCCCACTGTATTGAGACATTTTCCATTGCATAACCCATACTCTGAGCATTCATCTGTATCTGCATCAAACATTTAAATTGTTTTCAACCGTTTAATTTGCGAATATTAAACTGAGTGACAGTATGTGAACTGAATGTGTAATATGGCTCAGGGACTACAAAAATATTTTGCTATGAGTACTGGAATACACTAATTTTTATAATGTGATTAACATGTATAGAAGTGTAATGTTTCTTGTATTTGAGACAAACAATCAATAAGCAGAAGAATGTTACATACTTACACTTAGGCACAAATGAGTTTGAGAAGGGTCACTGTGCTACAGTGAAGATGGTAAAGAATGAGAGCAGTGATCTACATGCAGATTTCCGTAAATTTATTAATGTGTGGAATTATGCCTAAAGCAGGAAGATTCCTCCTTATAAGGAATATTTTTCAATTACTAATGTTTGTGTTCTTCAAGATAAGTTCAGTAAAACAAATTATATCAAAGTATAAATTCAGTATGTCTGAGTTATTTTAAGAATGTGAACTCATGACACTCATTACCACAAGCTGCCAGCTCTCATTCTTCTTCTCAGTTGTTCAGTATTTGCTGTTTACAAAATCTTAATTCAGATTTATTTACAATTAAACTAACTGCATTTTATCTTGTTTCTTAACCTGCTAGTTCTAATGAATATGAATCTTACCTACACAGACACCACCCTGCAGATGATATCCTTGCTCACAATGGCAGTAGAAAGATCCCACTGTGTTCACACACTGTCCATCACACACCCCTGTCCTGCACTCATCAATATCTAATTAGAGAGATAGAAGGACACAAGCTGTTTTTATTAATTGGACCAATATTGTACTTTTAAAATTTTAATTTGAAGTTAGAATATAGATTGAGTGTATTTAAGAATTTATGTTTATGAGGATATTTGAAATTAAGAAATAAAAAAAGGGGGGGGGGCTGGAAAATAATGCCTGACAAAGAGACCCAAAATGTTTATAGCTCACCAAATATAGTGTGATCAAATTGAGGAGGTTTGAAAGGGTGTGACATCAGCATAGGAGAGAGAAGTAACAGAAATGATTGTAAAATTTTAGTCAGGAAATGCAATGAAACAACTTTGGTGACATAGGCATAAATAGGAGGATAATACCAGAATGAATACGCAAGAAATAAGATTTGAGGATCAGTGTTAGATTCAACTTGCTCACCATAAAATCCAGTCAAGGGATTTTGTAAACATGGTAATGAATCCTTAGATTTTTAGACGGAATGGAATTTCATAACCAGTTCAGTGACTATCAGGTTCTGAATATTCTGCTCCACTGAACTGGTAAATTTCTCTCAGATCATATGGTATATTTCCCAGACGGCATTTCTGTTTGTAGTCACCGCCATAAGAACCGTAAATCACACATTTAGTGAATGCTTGCAAATGGTGCAGTGAAGCAACAGTTTGAAAAATTTGGAAATTATATTACTGTAATATTGAAGTACCCAAAAAGATAAAATGACGCTTTTTTAAATTTCAAAGCAAATTAGTTAAGTACAAATGGATTTAGGATACATACCAATACAGTTCTTGCCCATCCTGCGAAAACCATCTTTACAACCACACTCATAGGAACCTGAGAAATTAATGCAGAAATGTTGGCAGGCATGTTGCTCGTCTTCTTCACACTCATTAATGTCCTTACACGTTAAACCATCAGCCATGAGACGGTATCCAGGGAGACAGGAACATCTTGGTTGGCCAGAAACGATCTCACACAGCTGGGAGCAACCGCCGTTGTCCACATTGCAAGCTATGTCCTCTTTGCACTGCTTACCATCTTCCAGCAGGTGATATCCATGGGGGCACCCACAGTTGTGGGTTCCTGGTACGTTTATACATTCATGGGAACATTCCCCATTTCTTATTGAGCATTCATTTAGGTCTATACATTTCCGGTTGTCTTCAGGCATTGGTCTGTAGCCTATCGCACAACTACAGTAGAAACTCCCTGGAGTGTTAGTACAGGTATGAGAGCAGCCACCATTTCGCACTTGACATTCATCAGCATCTTCACAAATCATTCCAGATTTATCATCAATCAAATAACCAATTGGACATCCACATCTATAGCTACCTAAAATATTAATACAATAATGTGAACATCCTCCATTTTTCAGTACGCATTCATCTACATCCTGACAAGTTTTATTGTCTTTCCCCAGAATATAACCAATAGGACAGACACATTTGTAACTGCCAGCCATGTTTAGACATTCGTGTGAACACTCACTGTAGGCACTATCCAGACACTCATCAATATCAACACATGTGCTGCCATCATTCTGGTTTATGGTATATCCAAGAGGACAAGTACATTCTCCATTGATACACATGTGAGAACACTGGGTGCACTCATCTTTTATAATGCATGTAGTGTTTGTAACACCATCAAGCTGCAGTCCTTCAGGGCATTCACACATTGAATCCCCAGGCAAATTGATGCATTTGTGGGAACATCCTCCATTGTCATGGAGACATTCATCTATGTCTAAACAATTTTTAAAATCTCCATCTAAGTAATGACCTGCTGGACATTTGCAATAGAAACTGCCTGCAGTATTGGAACAAATGTGGGAACAACCACCATTGTTTGTGTGGCACTCATCCACGTCTGTGCAGGTCCTCCTGTCTCTAGCTAAAACATATCCTTGGGGACAGGAACATACAAAGCTACCAGCAGTGTTTTTACAATCATCAGAGCATCCTCCTTCATATTGATTAAGAAGGCATTCATTAATATCTGCACATGTCTGGTTTTCAACAAGAAAATAACCTTCAGGGCAGTCACAGATAAAGCTTCCAAGAGTGTTGTGGCAAATATGGGAGCAACCCCCAAGGCCATTTGCCAGACATTCATTTACATCCTCACATGTCATGTTATCGTCTTTCATTCTGAAGCCTGTAGGGCAATTGCAGTAGAAGCTTCCGTGACTGTTAATACACTCATGAGAACATGGACTGCTATTGTCATCACATTCATCCATATCCTCACACTTAGTTGGATCATCATGTTGCTGTTGATAGCCTGGTTTGCAGGCACAATATCGTGAACCTTCAGTGTTAACACACTGGTGTGAACATCCTCCATTATGCACTAAACACTCATTGATATCCTCACACATCTGTGGGTTATTCATTTTAAGATTATAGCCCTGTGGACATGCACAGTGGTAGCTCCCTTCTGTGTTGACACATTCATGGGAGCAGGTTGCACCTTCTGACTGACACTCATCTAAATCATAACATGTTTTGTAATCTACCTCCGACAAGCTGTATCCATCTGGGCAGTCACAGTAGATTTCCTGACTATCACCATTGCAGAAATGTGAGCAACCACCATTGTCAAGCGCACAGCCATCCACCTGAACACATGTCTTACCATCATCTGCAAGAAGATGATGTCCCTCTGGACAAGCACACTCAATGCCACCATCAGTGTTTGCACATAGATGTGAACAACCTCCGTTATTGGCCAAACATTCGTTGACGTCTTCACAGAGGTGTCCATTTGCTGAAAGCTCATACCCAGGATCACATGTGCAGTAGAAACTACCCTGCACATTGATGCAACCCTGAGAACATCTTTCAATTTCGTTACCATCGACACATTCGTTGACATCCTCACATGTGTGCTCGTCATCTTGCAGTATGTAACCATTTGGACACTCACATCTGAAACTACCTAGCTCATTGTTGCACAAGTGGGAACATGGCTCATCAACACACTCATCAATGTCTTCGCAAGTCCTGTCATCATCACCTAGGTTGTAGCCCTTTGGACATTTACAGTAGAAACTACCAACCTTATTTACGCACGTGTGGGAACATGCAGTCAGATTGTTGGCACATTCATCAAAGTCCTCACATGTGCTGTGGTCATCTCCAACAGCAAATCCTTCAGGACACTCACATTTGAAACTTCCAGGTACATTAACACATGTGTGTGAACAACGATCCCCTGTATCATTTTCACCTTTACTACTGAGACACTCATCTATGTCCTTACAAGTCCTCAAATCAGCACTAAGTAGAAACCCTTGAGGACACTCACAATGGAAACTCCCAAGTTCATTAATACACTCATGAGAACATCTCTCACCTCTTTTGTATTCGAGATCAGTACACTCATTAACATCTCTGCACGTTCTTAGGTCTTCACTGAGAATAAAACCTGCAGGACATTTACACCTGAAGCTTCCAGGCTCATTGATGCAATGATGAGAACACAGCATGCCTGTCTCATCATTTTCCAAATTCATGTGGCACTCATTCACATCTTCACATGTCCTGAGATCATCCTTAAGGAGGAAACCACTGGGACAAGAACAATTAAAACTCCCAGGCTCATTAGTACAGATATGGGAACAAGGTTTGTCTGTTTCACACTCATCTATGTCCCTACATGACCGAAGATTGTCTTCTAAAACGAATCCTCTGGGACATGTACACTTGAAGATGCCCTGTTCATTGATGCAATCATGTGAACACTCTGCTTGCTCTTCCTCAGTGCATAAGGCAACTTCTTCACAAGTCCTTCTATCTTTTCCCAAATGGAAACCAGAAGGACACTCACAGTGGAAGGTGCCAATTTCATTTACACACACATGAGAACACAGTAAATCAGCAAATTCATCATATTCTTCACACTCATTTAGATCTTCACAGGTTTTTTCATCATCACCAATGTCGTAGCCATCAGGACATGCACACTGAAACCCACCTGGTTCATTCACACATTCATGTGAACAGCCCGGTTCTTTTTCCACGCATTCATCTATATCTAAAGGAAGAAAAGGACAAAGAATTGCTTCATACAAATGTACATCAAGAACAACACCACTGCAACATCTTATTGGTTTATAAACAAATAATGATACTTAGTAAATTTTTCAGTGGAGGTATACATTATTTACAGGCAAGATTATTCTATTTGATAAGCAATTTCATTACAGTTTGTTTTGAGTAAGTTCTGGGTGAATAACAGGCACTTTCACTGAAACAATTTTAAAGCTTCTTCCTTCTGGAAGTAATGCAGAAATGACTGAGGTGTCATGTCTATGCATTATAAGGCACAGATTTAAATCCCACCCAGGATGAAGACAAGTTTATCATATAGCATTGTGTTGTTCTATATAAACTGGTGCTCCCATTTAAATGTTCCCCAAATTACAGTTTTCCCTATTTAACATTTAACTTCAGTGATCCAGAGTCAATAGTCTTCATGTTAATTTTCCACCATTGAGGGTTTCTTCATTTTGCTGGTCACAGACATTAGCTGTCATAGATACCTTAGGTGGAGGTTTCACTGCAGGCACAGACCTAACACTGACCTGGTCCCCCATCAAGGAATGCTGCCAATTGTTTCTGGATACATAGTTCCAAAATTAATTCTAAATAGAAAAAGGCCAGGGGTCTCATCCATAATGGTAAATAATTACTAAGAAAACTATATGTTGCATTGCAAGCAGGCCATGGCTGAAGAATGTAGTGTGTGTGTGTGTGTGTGTGTGTGTATGAATGTGAATGTACTAACCAACACAGTAGCCATCTTTGCCAGATTTGTAACCCACGCTGCAGTTTCCAGGATCATCATCAGGACCATTCAGTAGGCTAGTTTTCTCAGCACAGGTGTATGAACCAATTGTATTCACACAACCCAAAGGACATTTGATGTCCTCCAAATGGCACTCATCAATATCTGATGACAAAAGTATCATCAATTGGTTTTCAGTCATACAATGGGATATTACATGGTACCTCTCTCTGTCAGATGTAAATATTACAGAATTCGTTTTCATCACATTATGTACTGTGACTTTTTGCTATAATGCTACAAGCAGTAAGTGTCAACACTGCAATATCTAACTCACACTGGAGATGACATTAGTGATGAATACTAATGTGAAAATGGATAACAAAAGATTAATTAGTAATATCCCACTTTAAATTTCATAGGATATCTGGAAGATATTTTATTTATTGGTGGAGCATGTAAGTGCAAGGAGGAGATCAGAAATAAATAAATTTTTGTTAGCAAACCAGCATGGAAGAAAAAAATTGGGAGCACTAGTTGTAGATGAAAATAAGGAGGGAATGTGTCTTGAGAAACTGGGTATGTTGGCACGGGCTGGAATGATATGATTAAGTAGCAGGATCTTGTGAATATGGGATGGTTTATGTAAAATGCAGTAATTGCTTGATGAGCTGAGAGACTGTCACATTATCAAGGAATATTCTGCATCACAAATTGAATTAGCATTCCCGTGCAGTATGTATGTACATAAATTTAATCTTCACGTATTTAACTCAACATTTTTATCATGTCTTCACAATACTAATCAGAAGTTGCTATGAACCCACTATTGTAGCAAATATCCCATATACTTCCAGCTTCCTCACTCACTTTGACTTTGGATCAACCTTAATTCATACAAAAGGAATCTACATTCATTTCTCAAAGAGGCTGAGAAATCAAGACACACACAAGTAAAAAATGAGTTAAACTTTTAGTGTTCATATTTAAGTTGCTACACTTTGAAACAGAAAAACGGAATATTAAAGATTCTGAACAGAACAGGGCCAATATTCCCAGAGTTTAATCTGCTTTTAGCTGCTGGTGTAATGTTACCTTGGCATGTCTTGTAATCATCTCCAAGCATGAATCCATGGGGGCACAGGCAGAAGAAACTGCTCATTGTGTTTAGACAAGCATGAGAGCAGCCCCCATTGTCCTGGGCACACTCGTCCATGTCCTCGCAGGTGTGGTTGTCTGCTGCCAGGCGGGTGCCAGGGATACCATCACAACTGCACTGGTAGCTGCCGGGCAGGTTGTGGCATGAATCCTGGCAGGGACCGTGTCCATTTCTTAGGAGGCACTCATTTATGTCTGAAATCCAAGTGAAGAAACTTTAATTAGGGCAACGGTAGGAGCTCATCCAGTGAACAGTTAAATATGTGATCTATTTATTCAGTTGAGAATGGGACATAAAAAGGTCATGAAGACATTGGAAAGATCAACTTAACTTATGAACGTCAGAGCAATCTTTGGAGCTCCCAATGCTTGTGGAGGAAGCAAAAACACTGAATGAAATTTGTGTATAAATTTATCAGCTTTATTACATTTAGTGTCTGGGGATTCTACCAAACACTGAATGTGCTGCATTGTCATGTTAAACTAAACATGCCTATTTGCACTGGTTCTTCTGCTAACAGAATGAAATTATGTCACTCGATGGTGGTAGTGGTGGTGTTGGTAGTAGTAGTAGTAGCAGCAGCAGCAGCAGTAGTAGTATTAGTAGTAGTAGTAGTAGTGATTTTATAGTGGGAAAGCGATATCTGTCTAGATTGGTTTGATTGGGTGGAGGCTATTTAATTCATAATATGAAAGTTGCCCTTGGTGGTAAATAATCGACATTTTTATATGGGAATATACACAAACTTAAATAGGACGCTTACCAAGACAGGACCTCCCGTTGGCTGCAAGGCGGAACCCTTGTTGGCAGGTGCAGCTGAAGGAGCCAGGGATATTGAGACACAGAGACTGACACCTCGCGTTCTCGACTGCACATTCGTCGATATCTGGAGCACACGTCATTGTTACAGTAGTCACACTCTTCTGTCCGTCTGCCCTTGAAGGATCTAGAGGCATACTTGTTGTCTAAATATCGTCTCTGAACAAGTTAAAGCCGTTCCGTTGATGTCAATGTAGCCTACCCAGTTTGCAAAGCAATACCTGTACAGGCCGTACAGGCCATGAGGCTTCCAAATTTCACGACAATCGGCACATGAAGGTGGTAAGGTTGTCAACCCTACGCACCGGCCGCCTTTACCTTACCGAAATATTCCTGGTGTTCGTTTATGTCGGAGGTTGAGACGATCCAGCGCCATAGTGCGGCCAGAAGGGTTATATCAATGAAAAATTCAATTGACAACATCGGGACTTCCCAGTTAACAGATCTTATACATGTTCTCGTTTTTCATGTCCACCAAAGATTGCCGTCCCCTCCACCCACCCAAATAAACTATTGCACAGTTTAGGTGCGCACCCAGAATTTTTCATTTGGGGGGGTTTGACCCTGATGCTATTACATACTTTATATTTAATTGAAAATTGTTATAAAAATAATGTCGTAAGTAGGCTATATTATTAATGTAATTTTTAAACTCTAATATGCTATTCATCAGCCGATTCAGTGGCTGATTTCGGCTGAAAGGCAAATAACGTAAAACCGTTGATTTCATCGTGGCTACAAAATCTGCGTTTTTTAAATTTATGTTTTGTGAGGTTTGGGGACGACCTGTAGCCCGGCAGCCTCCCCCCCCCCCCCCTTATATGTGCTTTGCTTTTGGCGTAGTTTAGTACCTTTTTGAAGTAAGACTTGTATGTGTGTGTGTGCAGGCATCAAACGTTGTCTGTCATGATGCTCTTTGAAGTATGTTGGCAGTTCGGCGGCGCCGACAGTGAGCTGTTGTTGCACCGCATTTGTGTCTTTACATTAAATAATTTATTATGTAAAACAATAAAAATTTTACGAAATGTCCTTTTAAGTAAAGTACAAAAAAAGTGGCTCTCTTTTACAGCGTTTAACGTAATAAAATTTGGTCTCTTTTCATGTGGGTAATGTGCACCACCTGCTGGCGCTGACGATTGGCAGGCCTGTTACAAGCAGGAAGGCTCATTGTTATCCGCTTCGTCACTTTGTACTGTGTTTCGGCTGTTTCAAAACATCTCAGTAAATTTTCAGTCTAAAACAAAATTGCAGACCTCTAAATTTATACAAGTGACATCCGGAACACGGGCCACTGTCAAGCAGACAGTAAATGGCTGCTTCTACCTTCGCCACGCCATCCAGACCGGGTGTGCAGGCTGTCTATTCTCTTCTCCTATTTAGTGAGTAATGTGCTCTTTTCCATGGAGCAGAGTTCTTCTTGAGAAAGTAATGGGCCTTCAGCTAGTCAAGAAATTCCCCGAATTTTGTGGAATCGGAATGTTTATAACCGTATCCAAAAAAAATCCTGCCACTTGTCCGTGTCTCGAGTCACATTAATCCGGCCCACGCCATCTCATCCCATCTCTTTAAGATCTATTTTAATATTATCCTCCATCTACCCCTAGGTCTTCCAAGTAGTATCTTCTCTTCAGTTTTTCCCTCCAAAATCCTGTATGCATTTCACTTTTCGCCGTACGTGTCAATTCCCCGCCCACCCCAACCTTCGTGATTCTTCTTCTTCTTCTTAGGTCCCGTCAGCTTACTGCACCGAATGCACCGCAGCCTTAGGCTTATTATGCAGCCCTAATATTTAATTCAGCACAGCCACAATAACCCTGCACCTCGTATGAAGAGGCAAAGGTCCCTTGTTGAGGCTGTGCTAATGTCTTTTGGTTCTACAGTCGACCTCCCAAAGACATTATAGCGCTGACGAGCCAATGCCTCACAACAGCAAATAATGTGCTGAACCTCTGTGATTAGGGAGCACCGATTTTCTTTCCGTGGTTGTAATTCAGCAGCAATTTTACACTGACGATCAGCCTTCAGCTGGTGCCAAGGTTAAGGACGTGTGAACCTGTCCAGTCTCCCTTCATGGCCAGGCTGCTGTGCACTGGACAAGTTCGCCATTTGAACTGTTTTAGAGAAGTGAAATCCTGTTTCCCTAATCACTGATTCAGTGACTTGGGCTGTACATGGGCCACGTGAGTTTATTGTACTCGCAGTACCCATTTTACCAGGAACTTCAGGGACTCTGTCCTTTTGGAGGACGAGAAAAAGCGGCCCGCACAAGTAAATATTTGGAAACTAAACTACTGGTTGCAGTCTGAGTCTTTCAGTTCTGAAACTTTACTTAGAAGGTAACTGAAATGTAGGAGAAACAGATATATTTTCTGCGTGACTGTCAGTTTATAGTTCTATATATATATAACTGAATTCATGTAGATTCTATTTCGTGAATCTCTGGTTTCTTGAAGATTCGAGTTTTTTTAGATGTTCCGACATGTCTACTGGTAAATAGTTACCAACGTTTCGGAGAAGGGTAGCCCCTCCATCTTCTGGGTTTCTTTGACTGCATGTTACTGAAGATGGAGACACTACACTCCGACTATATACCAGTCGACATGACGTAATATGCAGAAGACCTGAAGGGTCAACAACACCACTGTGAGAACCTGAAATGACGCACCAAATTTCTTGTTTTGTTAGAGCACAGTAATTTACAAATTGCACTGTTCTTGATCTAGGGGAACCAAAATTCTATTCCTGCCTGGACCAAATTCTTCATTGGCGCAGTGACCACATGTTGTTGCTTGCCAGTGAATTCAGTTGTGAGAAGTTGTTTTCAGCAATACAACTGAATATGAAACGACGCCTGTCCGATGTAAAAGCGAGATTAGCAATGACAGCTGGCTTTAATGAGGGGTTTGCCTCCACTATTTATGTCATTAGCCGCGAAAGGTGCTGATTGTCAAGCCGCATTTTGATGCAAGACACCTTGAATGACACAGGTTTGATCTTGCCAATCACTGACAGTGAGAGCCAATCGTCCAGACCAAACTGGCTCATCGTGTCAAGCCTTCGAGATTTGAGATTAATAGAGCTAAAATTGCACCTCTTCGTCCGTATGGATTTGAGACTTCGTATCTTACTGTAACAGAAGAAGAGAGACTGACGGTCTTTGAGAAGAAATTTCTGAAGAGATTTTCTGGACCGAAGGGAGAGACAATAAAAGGTATGTGAAGACCATTTCACAATTGTAGGCACATATCATGAAAGGAATAAAAATGGAATAAAACATTTTGAATGGAAAATCGTGTAGCTAAGAAACCCTTAGAAAACATTTTCATAAATGGGATCTTCAAGAAATGTGGTGTGAGGTGTATGGACCGGATTTTTGTGGCTTTTGATTGGCTCCATCATCCGAGCTTCATAAACACAAAACTGAACTTCCTTGTATCATAAAAGTAGTGAAATTTTTGACTAGCTGAGCAGCTATCAGTTCCATTGGCTAAGTGACAGCGATATTGCTATTAAGCCTATTTTGAAGCTGGAAACTTAAAAAGTTATCATGGTTTATTGTAATATAGTAATATGGGATCCCAAAATCGTTTCCAGAGTACGAAAAACAGAAACCTCCAGAAGCGCCAGAATGATAAAACAGGCAAAGCTGTATTTGGCAGGCTTGCGCCAGTGTTACAATATTACTAATGTAAATCTGAATATGTTACCCACCTACACAGGAGCCAACACCGCGCAGACTGAAGCCCTGATAACATGAACACTTCGGCTTGCCGGCCACCTCCTCGCATACGTGGTCACAGCCACCCCTGTTCTCTGAGCACACCCCCTTCGACATGTCTGAAACAGAACACTGCGGACCAGAGAGGACACCAGGACATCTAGAACACACAGGGCATCAAGGAAAACTGTTCCTGTCACATATAGTATTGTCTTGCAGCTAAAAGGTGAATTTAAACACCACGTCTAAAGATATTTAGTGTAGTGGCCATTGCAAACGGAAGAAGAAGCCAGCCGTACGCATTGGTTAGGGGGCTGGATGGTCGGCCGGATCCAAGGGAAAGTAAGTATTCTTGGACGATAGGAGAACAACTCATTGAACAAATTGAGCGGTGCATACTGGTTATGGGAGCTCGGATATGGGGTATAAACACTTTGTAAACTTGTGTGTAGGTTCATAAATATTGCGATAAAATGTAAACAGTTGATGTTACTGAGTATACACGGTCGGTTGCTATAACTTTTTTTTTCACTGAAGTTGTTTATTTCATTATCCTACTTTCTGTGAATTACCTTTCTGGCTGGTAAAATTACGAATCATGTCTCTGCTCAGAGAGAGATTTTGTTGGAAAACCTGAAGGAAAGACCTTGATGCAGATGGAAAGAAAATATTAAAATGTATCTCAAGGGTCTGGGTAGCTCAGTCGATGTAGCCACTGACTACGGGCTGGACGGTCCGGGATCGAATCCCGTTGGGGGACGAGATTTTCCGCCCGTCCAGACTGGCCCTGGGGCCCACCCAGCCTCCTGCAAAATGGGTGCCGGGTCTTTCCCGGGGGTAAAGTGCGGCCGGGGTGAGCTGCTGACCACTCACCACCTTCTAGTGCTGCGATCATGGAAGAGTAGAGCTATACCTTACCCACCCTCTGGGCCACACCGGGCCTGTAACGGGATCACTTTACCTTTATCTCAAGGGCCTCATACACGCTCCTTTTTTACTCAGTTCTGAGCAGTTAGAGCCGTAAACAACTGAGCGCGAATTGGGCCTTGCCAGAGAGAATATGGAGTGGATTCATTTTGCTGACGATGGGGACCAGTGGTGGGCTGTCGTGAAAGTGATTATGCAACCAGGTTCTGTGAAAGGATAATCACTGTCTGAAGACCTATTGGCTTCTCAAGATGGATTGTGCTGTAGTTGGTTGGTTTGAAGTTTTCCATCCCGAAGTGTTATAACATAAAAATAAATACTACACGTCAGTCAATAACACAACATTTATTTTATATACAATGGTATATATGTATATATGTTAAACAACTCTTGGATCTGTTTTCTTGGAGGGCCTGAGGATGACTGACTAGGTCGAAACATGTCGCCCTGACATATATACCATTGTATATAAAATAAATATTGTGTTATTGACTGACGTATAGTATTTATTTGTAAGTTAGTTGGTTGGTTGGTCGGTTTGTTTGTTTATTGGTTGGTTGGTTGGTTAGTCCTCCGCCTGTCAGTCTCGGATCAGACAGGCCTTAGCAATCAACACCCCCTCCCGCCCCTCCGATAAGATCGCATTGCACGTGGCTTGAGGTAATGCGGTGTAAGACGACTAAGAACGACGACGGTCTCAGTAACACACAACATAACGTGTGGGCACCAACTGGAATAGGTGATTCATCGCACGGACGTGTGTCCACACGATTCAATTATCGGGCTGACCCTGCGGGGACCAAGAATTAATAGACTTGGCTAGGCGGCGTTAGTATAAACCCAGAGCCAGCCAAACTGTTTCTTCCATATTAATAAGTTGCCTATTCATTCCTCCTTCCATAGTTCTGTTCAGCGAGGTTCAGTCTGGCACCAAGAAAACGTCTGTGACAATGACGAAATGACCGGATGGATGTGACACAGTCAAGTCGAAGCCCTGCTTGAATCTCTCCAAGATACATTCTCTTTAAAAGATAAAAATGCAAATAATAATAATAATCAAAGTCATACATTCACTAACAGATGCACTTCATATCAGCCTTATAAATCACTAAAATTTACGTTAAAACTTGTATTAAAACTGCTCCTTCATGTTTCGGTCTACGACCATCATCAGGGAGCTTGCACTTGAGCCTAGCTAAAGTCACATTTATAGATAGTCGGTAAGAGTACGTCGTTATA
>Ga0123352_10002738_pt1 | contig 24928 bp, 8 predicted proteins | sample TergutLab28metaG_FD_89700 | JGI IMG/M metagenome (GOLD analysis project Ga0123352, IMG submission 89700) | Labiotermes labralis P1 segment gut microbial communities from Petit-Saut dam, French Guiana - Lab288 P1 | ecosystem: Host-associated > Arthropoda: Insects > Digestive system > Gut ...
TATTTGATTTTAAAAAGTGTTATTGTGTGATTATTCAAAAAAACATATTTTTCTGTAATATCCAGAGCAGCCACGGCCTGTTAAAAATGCCATTTCGCTTTAGTAATGAATCAAACAATTTTGTAATCTCTCTGTTTCCTGTATGTTCCAACAGGGGTTTTCATCTTGGACAGGTTGCTGTAACCACTTCCTGCAAACTGATATAGCTGTTCTTCAACCTCATTTGTTTTAAGATTTTTTTAAAATTTGGAGTACGTTGGAAAGTCATATTTGTAGCTGCACAACTGTTTTTGCAAAAATAATGAAATTTATTTTCTCATGGTTTGCAGCCATCGGATAACTTCCTTAATTTGTCAATGGCGCTATCCACTCGTTAAATTCCACCATTACAGGATATTTTCGGTTCATTCTCGTGTATTTCTTCGTCTCCTTTCTTATACTTTCCTTCTCAGAATTTGACGTATTCACTTTGGTGGCACAAACCACCGCTCCCAGACATATCTTCATTTATGTTACTCTAAATATTATTGCCAGTTTTTCAGTTCCATTTTATTAGCATTTTCTTCGTGAAAAAGAATTAAATTTTCAGGTTCTCTGCCGAGTATCACCTTTTCTAATCGGTTATTCTACAACGATGAATTATACATATATTCTCTCTGCAGTGTATTATAACTTCAATATGTCAATGAAAATTGTTTCACAAATTTGCTTTTATTATATCGCCATATTCGCAATATTGTTTATTAATGTGAATATGTAATATAAATAATATTTAATAAGTAATATTGAAATAGTGTGTTATTTTTAGAGGTGTTACTCAGTATGAAAGAACGGAAAAAGTTAATAAGAAATTGTGAGTTAAATTGGAATAATCCAAACTGCAGTGATGTTGCCTAATGTTGTCGTTTGAGTTTTATTTACGCAAAAGAGCAAGAGTATGGTTTTGGTAGCTACAGTGGACAAGGGCTAAATTTCCGTACTACTTAAACAAATGGAGGAATGAATGACACACTGATGTTTTCAAAATCCCCATTCAAAGAAGCGGCAGAAGATTTTTACCCTTAATTTTCCTGCTGCAGAATTTTTGTAACTAATATTGCTCCCTTTCTCAGTAGCGATATTTTGACGCTTCATTATTTGAAGAGATCATTAAACAACGGTGATTTAAACGTATCCAATGACTGTCGAGTGGGAGGCGTGTGTCAGAAAATGCATTTGTGTGATTGTATTAAATTTTGAGTGTAAGAGGTTTTGATTGCTTTGAAGACTGAAATATCTGTTTCAGCGACAAAGCCATTTTTGTTTTGCACAACAGACTGAGGCAAAATTCCGTTGCCGGGCTCACTTATATAACAACGAAATAGCTGATATCAAAGTATGGGTAGAAGGAAAACCATATCTGGCAGTTGGCCACTACAAGTTGTGCGCTCAGAATAAAAGATGAAAAACTTCACTTTTATTACAGCTTTAACCACAGTAACGCAGCATGCACTGTACGTAATCGGTATGCAGAACACTACCGACCTCAAAATTGGTAACATGACGGTGATAATGATTTGATTAGATACTGTAGTTACAGTGGAAAAGTACATGTAGTTATTTTAAACGAATTTATATTCTGATCATACAACAGAAGATTATTTTAAAACGGTTGACAGGTACGCAACACTTACTTGTGCAATTACAAGGCATAATGCTAACACACACAGTCACATAACGTACGTGTCCCCTTAACGAAACTTGGAAATTTGTAAGTCTCTTTACCCTCTTGTCCCAGATGGGTTCCGAATGAATGTGTTTGTTTTAACCAAACCAATTTCGGTACACAAATGTCATTTATGATTGCACCACTCTTTTTTGATTGTATTAACAGCAGAATTCATTTTACGAATTTTTTCATTTCCAATTTGCCCTCTCTGCTGTGAGTTCAGGAAATTTCCTTTCCTGCACAGTTTTCTTCAGTACATTCTCACTAGGCGTTTTGGTTTGTTAGTGTTCAGGTTATTTAGTAACATATAGCAAGAAAGGTGCGAGCTTGTCTTCGCAATTAAAAGGCATTGGAAGTTATTATCAGACAGAACAGTAGGAAAAGAATCCTAACAGCAAAGAGAGACATAGCTTTTTCATTATGGAGAAACATGCAGTGACAAGACACTATAGGTTTTCGCTGTCGTTGATTTACCCAAACTAAAAACATTTAGTCGCATCTATCATTTTTCATCCTTCATATTGTATCATAACTTTTGCTGAATTTTACTCTTTTAACTTTTATTGGTTCTTCCAAATGGATCATCCAAACGCATCATCCGAAGCGAAAAATGTAAGGGCCGTTTCCATTCAGAAAGAGAGGTCAGTGAAAGTGAAAATGCCACACTTAAAGTTGAAAATCTTATACAAGTCATCCTTATTTGTTTAACAAGGTCATACTCTTCCAAATTAGTATTTAACCATGAATATACAAGCCATACATCAATATCTATATTCCAGATTTGTAACCTTCTTAAATACCGTGATTCGATATAATAAAAAACCGAAGTCTCTTATGGTAACACTACACTCTGTTAACTAATATAGCCTCACGGATCATAATTTTCCACACATAACTTAAAGTCTACTGTCATCTAAAAGCATTTAAAGTTTCGTTTCAACACATTTTAACCACGAAACTACCAAACGGAAACACGGCCACATTAAAACACCCTACTTAGAATATTTGCTGTCCTTATACAAAAGTTTATTTCCGCCTTCATTTTCTCTGATAATATTATTTTATTATGCATGCTCTATATTCCTTTTTAATTACTTACGGTGGTAGGAAGGCGCTTACGAAGCCGAATCATATGGCCTTATAATTGTGTTAATAAATGAAATAATTCTGTAGACCAAATATTTTTGTCAGGATTGGGCTGCTAACAGGCTATATTTCAGCATTTTGCTCAAAGGATTATGTGATGCTGTTGGCATATGTGCATCAAACTTTCAAGGCTGGAAGCAAACTGCAGACATTCTTCTGCAGCCTATGAGAGAAGTGATGCAGCTAACTCCCCAATTACCAATTTTATTGCAAGTTTTACCTGCTGGCGTCGCAATAAAATTACAAATTAACAAACGAAGTCTATTGAGTCCTCGAATTCAATGCAAAATAATTTGTGTTCACTTTATATTTGATGTATTTCAAAAGCCGTAACATGTTTTCAAGTTGCCGTTCCGAACCCCAAATTTCTAACAGATTTACTTTTCATTGAGCAAGCCATGGTATGGGAATCTTAAAACCTGGTCTTGATGTACAGCAAATAAGAACCTGTGGATTAATTCTGTTAAAGCTGTAGGTTTGACACAGCCAACATATTTTTACTTCACGCTATGTCAAAAGCATTCTAATACTGTATTGCGAAATGGTATATTAGCTGGCGGTGTTCTTAAAAACTTAAAGGTTTGGTGCGAGGGGTAAAGAACCGTCCTTGTTCTGGAATGACCACGCCGGGCTAAAGTTGGATTGTACTAAAAAAATCTGTGGTAACCTGGGGACTTCCATGTGATTGATTCTGCAGCTGACTCTTAATCGGAAGAACGTCATTATCAGACCAACGTGTATGTTCACATTTACAAAACGTGACTGAAGAAATAAAAGATAGCTTTGGAGAACTGAGTGAGTGAACGATAAGAACGTGAAAGAGCAATCGGTAGGAGTCTGAGGTTGAATTTATTGCGAATAATGAACTCAACCTATCTAACCGCATTAAAGATAATATGGTTAGAAGTTTTAATTTCGGTGACGTTGAAGTCACCAGGCTTTTCCGTTCCTCGGTTCTCTCTGTTCACAGCCGAAGTTTAACCTGAGTATAAGCTGGAGGTTCAGTTATTGAAATGGACAAGCAGTGCTTAGGAATTTAATTAGATAGAAAAGGTGCTGTCAGAATGTGGGCATTGTTATTGGTGTCCGTTTCTAGAGTAAATAATATCTAAAGCGTTGTAACCTGTGTCCTGCGGCATAAAGGAATTTCATTTCTCTGACTGTTTTAAGTGAAGCAGTAGATGGTAGTTGCTGTTATACTGTATCGTTGAGGTATTCTAATTCTTGTTAATGTAAGATTATATAAAATCATGTTATGTTGACTTATTCTCTTTCTTAATTGCATTGTTAGTTACATACATTCATTGTGGTCACATTTGACACCGGAACAAACTTTCCCGCTGTCAGACGGAACCCCTTGTTAGCTGTAGCAATGATGAACATAAGACATCGCTGAAATGGGATAGCAGTTCCCACCCAGTCACACCCGAATGCCGCGTCTCTCACACTCTCCGCCTGAAACATTTCACAGTTAATGTATTAAGTCCCTTTTTGCTGTGCAGCTGTACATTGAATATACTAGCTGCTTGGCAAGTTAAAGAGTAGAATATGATGAACTGTTTAAAAGAATGCGTTTCTTTCCTGTCACGAATTCTGCAAGCCTAATCATAAACAAATGCGTGATTAGCAAAAAAATTTCAAAGTAATTTTAAGCCCTTTCATACTGGCGTGTCATGAGGTACGTTCATTTAAACCCGCAAACTACTAAGGTAAATTGTTGGATACGTTGCGGCCATTTACATGGCCGTAAACACAAGTAGAGGCAAAGAATTATAGCCCCAATCGCTAACTCCATATTGTATTATGGTTTAAGAACAGATTCAAGCTCCGACCACTTTACCCAATTAAGAACCTATGTACGTCATAAATAGGAGTGGCAGTCTGATAAACCCCATATGTTTCTTGCTACCTATGAAAGAGCAATTCTTTTATTCCCTTCGCAAGATACGGCTAGCAGTTCGAAGCAGTTCGTAGTAACAACAGATCAGCATTACTGAGAACGAAGTCTCATTCACTCTGCCAAGTCTCGCATTTTAAGAACGTCTAATAAAGGTGTGTTTGTTCGCAGAATTTTCTTGCTGTGTACCACTCTGAAATACAAGTACGCATTATCGTTAACGGATTTATGGCACTCTGGTCCATATCCTATCCAAATCGGAGAATGTAGACGGTCGCAGGATGTATTATTTCTCAAGGGGACTAAACACCAACCGTCTTTATTTGATAAAATGCCAATAGTACACAGGTTCTTTCGTGTCTCTAACACTGTAGTTCATATAGTGCACTCTTACAGAAAGAAGGTTTAAAGCATTACGATAAAGATCCTTCATACCATTGCCATAAAATAAATATAGGCCATTACTGGCCGCACTGTAATGTCACACTTTTCCCAACAACTGTGCTGGAATTGAGATGCCTCGTTGGTACACCTCCCGTGTTATAATTTCAGCAGAAGTCTGATATGTAGAAATAAACAGACCAGTCTGTAAAACGTCGAGCCTTATAGAGCTGAAATATATGGCGTTTCACTATGTGACCACGTGTTTCAAGTGCGTAATAATAAGCCGGACTGAATGTTCGTTCCTCAGTATGGAGTATGTGATGAATGTGCGTAAGAGAACCGGGTTCCTGTCCCTAAACCGGTTATCTGAACTGGTTTGTGACAGCGCGCGTTAAGAATCACGAGCCCCAAGCGACAACAGTTCTGAGGGCGAGGGAGGTTTTGAAGACAAGCCAGGGGTGTCACACCTGCAACCTGCCTCTAATGAATAGGGAAGGTTTCAGAGTGGGCAGGTTCAAACACCATCCACGTCGCAGTGGACACGGCCCTCCGGCCCTCATAGAATTGTAGTACACGCCTTTATATGGGGCCCCAGTGGGCAAAAGTCAATGAAAAGCCACATATGAAATGGCTCCAGTCCACTTAGCGTTTTCCTGTAGTACGTCGCGGAAATTATCAAAGTCGTGGTGATGGATACTGCGAGATACTACCACGACCACCTTCACAGTATTAACGAAAGACCTTCACTCCTCCCTGACTCGACCAAGGCCGAATTGCTTGTGTTTCTTGCGGTAGCAAAACAAATGCACAATGCATACGGGACAAACCGAGAAACTATCCGGCAACACCCTACCAATTCCACACACATTTCTAATGTAACGGTATGAAACGAGACAGGTACCTTCATATCCTTCGATTTCTATACGTCACAGACAACAATAATGAGCCTGACATGACAGACGAATTTTCTGACAGGTTATGGGATATGTGAAATCTTTTTGAAATTTTAAACTAGATATTTTCAAATTTTACAGCCCTTCTGAACATCTGACCGTAGAAAAAGTTATTTCATTGTTCAAAAGAAAGGTCAGTATCCGAAAATACATGCCCAAGAAATATAAACGTTCTGGCATCAAAGTTTACAAAACATGTGACTAGATTGAATGCACGTATGACATGACAGTTTATTCTTTACTTGGCTGGAGTGAGGAAATTTCATATAGAGGTTCTAGAGTCATCCTTGTGAGTGATAAACTGGAAACGATGGCGCAGCTCGGTAGACACTCAACAACGTTTGATCTGTAGCGGTTCGTGACGGTGACGCAACCAAAATATCGCGAGTGAACTGCGAGTGGTGGAAAGAGAAACTTTTTTAGTGGAGTGTGAAGGAAGTGTGATGTGTGTGTAATAAGATTATGTTTCTGACACTACCACTCCCAGGCACAGCTCCAAAAATTCTGAGGCTGGAATTTCCTATGTAAACGTGGGGGCTCCAAACAGAAATAAAAGTACAATCAACTGAAAATTATAAATTAAAATTAACTTCCTGCATGCAGGCACTAAACATTTCTACTGCATACCTTAACCGAAATATCAATTATTTATTCCCATCACAATGCAGATTATAGTTATTTCATCAAATTTGGTTCTGAATTTATTAACGTTTATTTTCAAGCAAACACAAACAATTTAAAGGGCCGTCGCAGAAGAACCCCGTACCCCGGGCACGAAGACTGAATTAAATGCCCAGACGATGACGTTGTTTTCGAAGAATAACAGTAAATCGTCAGATACTTAAAAACCTGGTTTCAAGTTTTGACGAAAAAAATTTGATAGGGCAAAAAAATACTCAGTACTCAAATTGGGCCATAATTTCTCAATTATTTTGAGGTTCAATACACTTTGTGAATATAATGTGCTAACACGGACAACAACAACAATAATAAGTCTTACTTGTTGTATCAGCTGAGATCCACACCAGCAGATCAGAACCACGTCACAAACGCAGAATAAGTAAGCTAGCACTGCTTGACTAATATCTGTATAATCTCCCCAATTCTACAAACAAATATTTGTATTATTAGAAGCACAGAAATTATAGAATATTTCAGATAACAAAGCTATTGAAAACATGATATATTAGGAAGAATGGCGTTATGCACATGTATTTGGTTTTGTATGGGCGTTTAAGGACTTTCGCAAATTTGCGAAAAGCGACTATTGCCTTCGTCATCATTTTGTCTACATCTTTCCGTTCGTCTGCGTGGAACAATTCGGATCACATTGATAGATGTTTTAAATTCACTATTAGTATATTTTGAAAATATGTTGAGAAAATTCAATTTTAATTAAAATCTGACAAGAATAAAAAGAATTGAACAAGAATAATTTTTACTTTTATATAAATGTCTTTCTTCTTCCTCTTCTTCTTCTTCTACTACTTCTTCTTCTTCTTCTTTTTACAATTAATGTTTCGGAATGTTTTAGCGGAAACCAACCACACATATAATGTTGAATAACTTTTCTCGAAATCGTGCCTTTGTGAGATAATGTGTAAAAAAAAAGACATTGTCAGACAAGTCACAGACGACAATGCTATCTTCGGACAAGTAATGTAACAAAATCTGAAATATGTCTAATTATTTAAAGTAACACGCCAACTGATTCCCTATTTCTTCGGAAAATAGTTTCAAATCTATCACCAACTACCAACTTCACTTTGCTTAATTCATTAATTGACTGAATAAAATTAGGTTTCGAGCCCTTAGGGTTCCGGTGCACCTAGGTCTTATTTAACAGGCCCTTTGTGCCCCATAAACTAAAATCTGTTCAGGAAAGCCCTGTTCCTTTGCTAAAGTTTCAGATGGTCATCGGATAACTTTGCGTGACTTCCATTTCTTACTCTCTTCAAAATATACTGAGGTAAATTTAGTGAAACTTGAACCGGAGTAGCTTACACAAACATTCTGTTTTTATACTTTTGTTGTGAGTTCACTGCGTGTCTTCCTCTCCCCGTTGGCGTTTTCCAATAATATTGCGATTGAATTTTGTGTCTGTGCAAATGGACGTTTAATCTAACACGTGATCATAAATCATGTCAACTGTGAGGAACTACTGCACTAGTATGCTTGTCCCGCGATCGGAACGGTGAGTATACATTACAAGAATTACACATTTCTATGAAAGTAATTCCAACTCAAAAAACTGGACGGCGTTAACGGCGATGGCGTATTTCCAATCCAGAGAAGTTTGAATGTTTTGGAAGTTAGAGTCCAATAAAAACTCAAGTTTTTTTAAAATATAAATCTTGGGCTAACAAATGTATCAGAATGACAGTGTGACGGCTTTACAGTTCCCCATACAGCAGTCCATAGAAGGCGTAATAGAATAACTCCATGCATCAAAGATATATAAACTTCATAACATTTTAGGAATGATAACTTCTCTTAAAACTAAGCGGTTAATAACCTCACTTAAATTTGTCAAGAAATTTCTCGCTTACTTCACGTGACACTGAATTATACAGTTCTTATTTTTTCCCTCTTATTAGTTATTACTTTCTTTTGTGACCTTGAATTAACTAGTTTATTTTATTCTGTGCTTATGATACCATTAGTGGTAAGGTTTCTATAGGTGGACTTTCTTTTGAGAAGCTGATTTTTCGGCTGTAGGGCCTGCTGTCGGTACAGTGTCACGTCATCTCTGTGCAGTCAGTTACAATTTATGTTATTGTCTAAATATTCAGTAACTGATGCTGAGTAATAACTCACTCTAAATTGTAGCCTATATTCATCTACATGCATATTATCTGAAATGAAATAAGTAGATTCCTTCCCAGTTTTGCACCTTCCTGAGAGTCGAAAGAACCACCAGACAGACATTTTAATGTATAGGGGAATTTGTCTGTTAAAATTAAATTGTTGAATTGTCATATGCTATGTAATAAGGAGCTGTATGAATTCTTTATAGATCCACTCATTACAGTAGTAATAAAGACAGACAGTATGATGGGGCAGTGCATAGGATTAGCAGTAGTGACAGTGAAAGGCAAAGAGAATTCTGAATTATAATCCAAATGGCAAAAGAAGAGTAGGAGGCCCAAAGTTAGACGGCTTGTTAAGTTTTATTGACATGTAAAAGCGAGTGTTATATATTGCTGTATGAAGGCTAAGAATTGAGATGGATGGTGGAGGACCATAGACGACGCCATGGCGAAATTAGGGGTGTTGTGTCATTTATTATTATTATTAGTTAAAATACAGATTAATTATGCTGTAATAGTTAGAATTAAAGTACTTTTAACAGATACTATTTGAACACAAAAAATTAAGTATGAGGTTTTTTAAGCAAAATCCACGTAAAAATTCCTAAAACTCTGTGTATTAGGAAAATGTATGGGTGTTGCCACTACTAACAGTGCTGCCTCGTGGCTTATATATACAGAGATCTTTCCACACAAAACAAATATGATCTCAGGAACGGCATTTGTTTCAAGCTGTATCTTAGTTCACCCAGTCTAACAAGGATATGCATTTCATTTCTGAACAGTTCACTGCAAAGTACGGACATCACTCTGGTTTCCAACTAATAACAGGTCATCAGCCTCATCGAAGTAAACAATCCACGAATTTGTTACAACATAAAAAATTGCAAGAAATTAAAGCAAATTGTCGTACATCTCCGGATATGGATGCTACACTTGTTACGCCGTCTTTGTTTCGCACATATGTGTACAAGTATTTCTCATGGTTCAACGTCACAAATTTAAAAATTCAGTGTCAGCCGGAAGGGACTCGGACTTATTATGTTCAGCTGTTTTTTTCGATCTATGTAATTGCTATAATTTGTACCATTAAATTTTTCGAATTTGTTTACGAAAGAATTAATTGCTTTCTTCAGTGTCCGCTTTAAAGAGATATCAGTTTCATTAACAGTGGGTATTTGGAGACATTAATAGACCGACGTACTTGACAAACACCTACTGCTATCGTGTCTGAATTAGTGCTGTAACAGACCTTTAGGTGAAACATGTCACGTGATATGTCATATGTTCGGCGCAATGGAACAGTCTGCAATGAGAGAGAAGGTAGTTTGTCTGCCTTCTGAATCCAGTATCGGATATTCTAAGTCCTTTATATAAACCGGCTTGTGACATATTGGTAGTGCTACATGATATAAAAATGTACATTCCGTTGCTTCATATATATATATATATATATAAACACACATAATTATAGATACGTTACCTACCTACGCAGAATGTTGTGCACATCTGCTTACTAAAGAGCGCAACATTTCAGCAGTAATTGTCTTCTAATGTTAAAAAATGCAAACATTTTTGTACCCTACCGTAACTACAGAAAATGCAGCGAAGCACATTGCAACCAATAAAATCAGAAAATGGCCACACAGAGAGACATTCAGTGCATCTTCCAGGTGCTGCATAAACCTGTGGATTAAAGGGACAGGTACTTAGTAAATATTAAGCATGTTATTTGTTAGAGGACTTTTCTCTTTTTGTTTCAGGTGACCAGCTATATGTGTTTTATGTATATGAATAAAGTTTAGAGCTGCTGTTTTCGTAATTATTTTTGTTTTATTCTTTTGTAATTTTTAGTAGAGACAGTACAGTAAGTACCTCTTTTCATCTGTTGTTTTAATTGTGTTATGTATTTTTTTTAACTTACGCCATTGTATCCTGATGGTGTCGAATGCACTTATTTAACTTAGCTTGAAAGTCACGGTTTGTAATTGTAGGAACGTTTTCATTTTCTTTTCCGAGTTGAGGCGTGATATGTTGCTGTCTGATATCCAGTATGGCTGCTGTTAGTTTATCGAACTGAGAACAGGCCACGGCGATCAGAGTGGTAACCAGAGACATGTATCCACATAATATACCCAGTGATAGCAGTGATGTGAAACACTGAAAGGAAGTGAACATTAAAACAGAAATTTACGTTACTTTGAAGCCATTAAATAATTCTAACGTAAACAATTCCAGCCTACACTAATGACCATGTGAAAACACAAGTTTGACTAAACATTCTTCTTTTTCAAGTTGTATCTTTCGTTCATGTAATTTACACACACATCAAATTGAAAACGGCATTATGTTTTGCTTGTAATGAATGAACGACTTTACAGATTCGAAATGAAAACAGTTGTATATCCGTTTTATCTGAATACTTTCACACTAAATTCGTCGGTGAAAAAGCTGGTAACCCGATGTGGATACGTGAAAATACAGCATGGAATCGGCGGTGGATATATGAAATGGAGAAATACTTAGGAAACAGATTATTGTGGGAAGCGATTTGTCAAAGATTAAAACACATATAATATCTCCTATTACCAGACGTATTGCGTGGAACATACAATTTTTCTTCCTGTCCTCTCATTTAATTGTTAGAATTGTTAATCTCTTTTCCCAGTCTTGTACTGAATTATGTTGCTAAAGTAACTACCTAATGTGCGAATCGCCAGATCGATTTACTGTATAAATAACATTCTGATCCCGGTGGTCGGGCGCTGTAAGACGTGGGAATGCCACCGGTTGTTTGCTTGGGATTGTGGGTTCGAATCCAAACGAGTATATCCCTTCCTCTCTCTTGTGAGTGTTGTATGTTGTTAGGCAGAGGTTTCTGCGTCGGGATGATCTCTCGTTCGGAGGAGTCCTAATGATTGTGATTTGTCTGACTGTGACCTCGAAGATCCGTGATATGAGGCTATGTCCAAAAAAGTCCGAAGCGCCACAGAAAAAAATAAAGAAATATAATTGACGCGCTGAACGTAAAATAATCTGCCTAGCGCATGATAATTATCAGTTGAATATAATAAATCAAAATGCACTATTATCCTGCAGATATATTACTTCTAATACAATTTTCGTCCCTTTCTTTATATGTGTCTGTGTGGGTGTGGCTTGATGTAAAAGTGTGGTGGTTGGGGAACGGGGTTTTAAAATTGGTGGAGGAGTTAAAAAACTGTGAGAATGAGGAGAGTGGGTACTGTGTGTTTTGTGGCCGAGATTATCGTTAATTTTAAGCTTGGCATTGATGTGTAAACTGATTGCTTTACTGACATCTGTCTCGAGCTTTTAGTAATAATTACCCTTGTTTATTATTACGCCATATTTAGCCACGCATTAACAGAAACCTTCAATCAAACAGTTTGTAATTAGATAGTCCTATTTATTGGTATTAACTGGGTGCCGTCGAAAAACCAGATATCCCGAAAGTAGCCTTCTTTCCCTCGGCTCGGTTGAGAAATTTCAGCCCAGATTCGCGATTAGACCAAGAAGGTCTAACTGAAAATATTTTCCATTCTATCTTCGTTGGCCGAACGACCAACGCTCTGTAGTCCCACAGCTTCTTGGAAAATTAATGAAGGAAATAAGACAGAACGAAAGAAACAAAGAAAGAAAAAGAAAGAAAGAAAGAAGGGAAAAGGAAGTAAGTCATGTAAGTCAGTCCTTAAAATTAAGAATATTAGAAGAAGAGATAGAGCAGATTCTATCTTATAAATTGTTACCTGTGAGATGTTAACCAGTTCATAGAACGGTGAAATAGTCCAGTCGAAAGGATACCACGCAGGGAGCAGAGTTTCGTGATTTGTCACGATGCGTACTGTCGATTGGCAGAAATGAAGAGACAGGGCAGAAAAAGCTGTACGCCCAGCGTACTTGCTGATAAGTGGGATCCATCCTGACGCTGTTAACCGTCCGGTGTCAGCGTCTCTGTTCGGCAGATCTTCCCACGTGAAGCTGTCTGTTAGGTCCACCGCACGTTCAATAATTTGTTGTCGAAATCTGAGACAAAGAACCCAGACCGTTATCTCAGGTACATTTCATTTTGAAAAGCAGTCAAAGGACAGCAGGAACCTTTGGATCGCGTGTTGTGGTTTTATGAACAATGAAATTATTTGCAAATAAAATTCTGAAACCAGGATATATAATGTCGTCTTTGGTTTGGAGGTCATTAATTTTTCGATGATAAAAGTTTCTATACTTTCAATGGGCAAGTAATTTTGCCACTGATGCCAAATTCTAGCGTTTGAACAACACATGTGCTGTTCCAGAACGTCGCTGTCTTATTACACAATCTATTTTGTACTAACTTTACAGTTTTATCTCTAGTGCATATTCTACACTGACGTATTTATGCAGAATGTCGTAGATGGCGTGTCAGTTAAACAACACGGTGTATGTATATGTTTTACTTCATACATAAAAAATTAAAATCTTTATTATTTGGTGCACTTAGATTAAAATTAAATGATGGGTATGCGGATTAGAAGTCGTTCCGTTCAAGTCACAACCTCTGAAATATGTTTGGGATAAATATTTATCGCATTTTTTAATCTGCAGAAGTGACAGCTATCGATGTTACTTACCTGCAGTAAGGAAATATCCACATGACATTCGTGGCTGGCAGCAACATACGCACTGTCGTCATGGCGCGCCCCAAATCGTCCCTGTGTATGTATGCATCCAGGAACATGCCTATAAATGTACTAAAACTACATGTAATTACCGTTATCATGTACACAGCATATATAGTCGATACGTTCTTCATCATTAACGGAATTCCCGCCATTCTGAAGAAAAAAATCATCGAACCGAAACGACTCTCCGAGAGTCCCTTTAGTTTTGGTTCTTTTCTATTCATGTTGAAATAACGTACCTGAATGAGATGTAACACAGCGTTTAAAATACTGCTCGATGCTTTGGACAATTCACGTTTTTTAGTATTTGTCACTTTCTCACTATCTCCGATAGTCAGCAGATTCTGCATGACACTGAGCTCCTGAACACCATGCTACTATATTTTGTGGTGAGAGACTGATCGGTATTTGGTTAAATTGCATTATTAATAAGATACGAAAGTTGGAGTGGTCGATACTTTGTTAAATTGCATTATTAATCAGATACGAAAGTTTGAGTGATCGATAATTTGTTAAATTGCATTATTAATAAGACACGAAAGTTGGTATTGTAGAATCGTTCATTTGCTTCTGGATAATTGGGAGCAGCCACTGAACGCCATAAGTTTGTGCCAAGATATTTAAAATTTCGTAGAGGGAAAAAAATACTCACAGTGCCACTAATTAATTTAGAGTGTTTGAAAAATTTTACCGAATAAAAATAAGATGATTAATACTGAATTTTTTTACATTCCGTGAATGGGAAATACTGCAAAATTAAAAAAATTTGCCGAGATACCATAATAAATGCATATAAATGTAAATTACTCGTTATTCTTCTCAAAGTTCAGTTAAACTTGAATCTTCTTAAGAGGTTTACAAAAGATCCTCAAATACCAAATTTCATGTAAATCCGTCCAGTGTTAGCCGAGTTGCGTTATGCGCACAGACAGAGAGACAGACAGAATAATAGGATGATAATAATAGTTGATATTCGCAACTTTTTTAAAAAGCCTAATGTGTAACAGCTACATACTCCTACTGAAAATGTAATTTCATTTATTTTATTTGTACTTTATGAGATTTCGATAATTTTTAGCTTTTTCTTACGAAATACTGACCATTCATGTCAATTTTAGAGAGAATTTCTCCCTAGCATTACAAAGCATGCTCTCCGCCCCTTATCTACTTTTCTGTATTGTATGATTTTTCTCTAAAACTCTTTCTCCTTAGAGAATTTAAAATGTTGAACTCTGTTAGATAAGAATATTTTGGAACTTGTTGAAAACTCATACACGCCGGTTGTGTTGGAAGACGCGTGAGGAAACGCGATTTTGATGAAATTAAGTTCTTATTTTAGCCGTCAGGATTTTCTCGTACGATAAAAATTTGGGCTACCGAATTGCACACGATTTATTCTCATATTCTTCAGTCAAAAATAAAAGGATAGTTTACTGGTACTGGTATTGAAACTGGGGCTGTGCTAATAATGAACAAACTCTCTGTTTTACCGCGCGGCCCAGACCTCCTTCTCGAAATTTTGGGTTTGTTTGGTGAAATTTTTGGTGAATTTTGTGTTACTACATAAGTGTCAGTGTGTAAAAATAACTTAATGAAGCTTTTTATGCATGGAGAGTGTCCATTATCAGCATCGAGGAATCAGATAGACCGGATGAGCAGAACATGACAATATACTTTTATGTGATAGAAGAGACACTTGAAGCATCGTGACATAGACTGTAAACAGTTCAGTTTGTGACGTGCAATGGAGACATGCGGCTACACTGTTAGGGACGTTATTACTGCAGTACGGTGAGTAGAAACGACGCTTGAGATTTCGGTCTGTGTTTGGAAGTGCAAAACCCTGCAAACATGACATTCCTAAACAAACACGTCTTCCACAAATTATAGCTAACATGATGCTGTATAAAGAGCTGCAAACGTCTCTCACTGTCACCTACCGCACTTCTGCGTAGGTGTGATCTGAACGTTGGGTTTATATACGTCAAAAGAGTTTATGCACTGAGAAGATAAGAATTACAGGTTTGGGCTATTCTATCTTTTTTATTTGTCGTATATAAAAGAATACTGTTTTATCTTCTTGGCTTTTTGTTTTTTTTTCCCTATTTTTATGTTTTATTTGTTAAAACCGTTTGGTGAGTTTGGAACTGGAACCCACATTGCAGATGAAAGAATTCGCCTAATGCAGTGTCTGTGCAACAGTGTGAACAGCGCACTGTAGCAGTCGCCGTACATTTACATTTATATCTCCATTCATTTCGCAACCTGTCAGTGTACACTGAGCGTTACATTTCTACATGGTGATGTTTGTTTGTGTGGTGACAGAAATAGACACCGCAATATATGTTTCAAGATGACTGATTTTTTGTGCCCAAAAAGCGATCTTCGAGAGAAGCGGCATAAGTCTGAGATCTTTGCTCTCCTAGAATATTCGCCTGCATTGATTGGTATTATTTTCAAAAATTTCGGAACAGCCTGTAGGTCCCGTCTTCAAGAGCGGAGCATTCAAAAAAGAATATGGGACTGATAGGCTGTACACATACGTGGTATCTAACTACAAATCAACGCTGTGTAACAACCCAGAAGAGCGATTACATTATTTACATTGCAACTGACACCTGAAGTCACGTGTTATCAGATTGTTACGATAGCCGGAAGGGTAAAGACATAAAGCGAACGCCTTACAGCGTTACGTTACAGTGCATCGCCTCTCTCTCTCTTTACTCAAGTGACTAGTCGTCGATCTCGTAACTTCTTCTGAATCTTCAGAACTTTTGTCACCAGAACTTTTGACACTGAATGGTATTCTGAAGCACATGACAAATTACACAATTTTATGTTCTACTTAACATACAGTCAATGCTGCTAACCGTGAGAGGTGCTGCAATCAAATTTCATCCCTTTCGGACAATTATGTTAAAGAGATGTTCAACTCAGAGAGATAAATTGGTACCAATTTCTTGCAGGTTTACCTTCGCAAAAAAGCAACACCCTTCCCACCAACGAATATGTAAAATAATGGAAAAAGACATTGACAAAATAGGTCGAAATTTATTTTAATATATTACATATCAGAATGCAGCAGATCAAGTATTGAATCTGATCCATTCATTTCTTTTGCTGCTGTGCTGCTTATGCTGCCTTCTAGAGAACATAAAATTTTAGAAGTTTGTAGCGATTGAGGATGACAAATGAAAGAAAATGTCTGAAGTCACTGAAACATAACCGTGCAGTTCTTTCATTGTTCCGTCGCTATATTGCCTTCTAAAGAACATAGGCTCAATAAGAGAACTTGTAATGTTTAAAGTTAACAGAGAGTCGATCATTGATATAACTTATGAATTACGAAGGGTTAAAGACCAGCCTTGACATAAGATTCGAAAAAAAGTGTTACGATCACATGTGTAATATTAGGAGAACCTACAAACCTCACTGAAGGTGGGGATGCCCTGACATAATTTGTGAAATGTGTAGTTTTACGTACATTTGAGAATGCGGAATTTGCAGATCACTTTCTTGTTTAAACTAACAATTTAAGATTCTATAGGAATACGTATCATTTAGGCTGTTAATTTTGGATCGGTTGTGAATATTTTCTGAACAAATTTAAAACGTTTTTAATAATAACAAAACAGAAAAGAAATGCATTGTGTAAAAGTTTACGAACTGTGATGTGAGTGGGTAGAAAAATCAATATTTTAGTTACTGGTAGTGCCAGACTTGGAGAGATATCGTATTAATGATAAAGCTGGCTGATATTGTGAGGGTTTGGTTATTGAGTAGTTCTTACAAATCTAGAAAGAGAGCTTCGAAACCTAAGATTTTTTGATAATTGACGGAGTTCTTCACATACGTTGACTCAACTAACGAATATAACAGAAAGGTATGCATAGTGGCGCTTGGATTTTCGTCTGCAATTTTCTGTCAAGATAAGTGCATAGTGAAAGTGTTACAGTAGGACTGTTATCTCCAGTGAAGAAGCTTGGCAGCATTTAGGCGGTGTATCAACAGTCATATCAGTAACCAGTGGAGTTCGCGAAATCCACGTCAGGTACAACAGTACGCTGTCCATGAAATTCAAGCTGGAAGCGGGTGGCAGGTCGATATGAAACAATAAACGGGATTTTGTTTTCTAATGAAAGTGTCCAAAACTGACCTTTTGAAAAGCTGATATTTGTGCACTTTTCCATCAACTGATAAACGAAAGCTTACTTGTTATTCACACATGACAGTCTTACAACACATAAGACTATTTGGTCGTTGCTGATAATACAGAAGATATTTGACAAAATTTAATTGATCAGTATCCCCCCTTTTCTTGATATTTGAACTTGTGTCATTTCGAATTGCCAGTCATGAATAACGATAAATTTTAAGTCATGAATTTGATAGTCACATTTTCATTTTCCAGGAAGTGTTAGTCGAATATATTATAATTAATTAACGATCTGTGAAGCCTGCCTGTAGGCAGAGGGGCATCATTATAAACATCTCTTCTGATTTAAGCAATGAGTACCTTATTTGAACTGGGTAGTGACGAAATTTTAATATTTTTTAGCAGATAGTAACGTGATTCACGCTTCGGAAATTCTTCTCTACTCTGCCGCGTTTAGGGTGGGAAATTTTCGACGGTCGCTAACTGTCACATTTAAAAGTGTAATATAACAATGTATTATAAACTTTGCTTGCATCAATCGGTTGCTTAAATGTACCGCAGGTTTAATGAACCCAATCCTTTTCGGGCTGCGATACACACTACTGAATGGAACATACTGCGTATATTTTCGCAGTAACAGAAGCTTTCGCTAACAAATGCAAAATTATTTTCTTCTACTCTTTACATGTACCTGAAATAACGGTGTAAAAAACTTTTACCAACATTTAAATATGGCTTTTTAAAATTATTTGTGTAATTCTACGTTTTATACTTGATTAACAACAACAGCAAAGAGGAGTTCGAAGCTAGAGACAGGGTAGGAGTGAAGAGTATAGAAGGCTCAGTAATTGCAACACATAGGAGCATAGAGACTGAAATTTTGGAGGGATCTTTACATATTCCCTTCCGTTTCCAACTAACTTGCTGGGAGACGGAATTTTGGAGCGGGGACGTGATAGCTAGTAAGGTTCGAAACAAAGACTACTACGATAAGGGAACCGAAGTGATGAAGAATGAAGTGGGAGATAAAGTTCTACTTTACGAGGAAAGAGTGCGTCGGGGTAGATCTCGAAAATTGAGCTCCAAATAAATAAGAACTTATGAAGTGGTAGAAATGAATAAGGTGAATGCTACAATTAGGGAGGGACGTAAGCTGATAAAGGTGCATGTGAACATTTTAAAACCCTTCTACTGAAGTGGGGGAGACTGTCGGGAGAACGTAAGCACTACGTCCATTTTTGTTACAGATGGCACTCCACCATGTTGTCTTGGTGTTGTGGATACTGTTTGAGGTGGCTGTACTGTCCGGCCACCGTGACATAAGGTGTGGTATGGAAAGAATCGATGAATCAGCTGGCATTTATTATGAAAATTTAGGAACAGCTGCTTAGCACATCACTGACTGGTAAACCATTTTTTACATTTCACTCGGGCCGATAACTAGCCAGACACACATGATAGAAAATCACACAGCGAGGGTTCTAGACGGGTTGAATTCAATACAACGTTATTTTGAATATTGTAATCAACAGCATAGTTAGTGCGCAACAGGGGATCCCTCACACCCAAAGTGCCACCTCACCTGATAATAGATGTCCTCATGTGTAGCATTCCATCCTTCCCTCCAGATATGTCTCTTCCATTCACAATGAGTAAAGATTCCGTTCATTTGTTGCACAGAATTTGTGAAGTGCAAATATACGTCCGTGATAACGTGTTAGGATAAGTGATTGTGTTACCTTTAGCAAACAAATCAACTCAAAGAACTGGACCGAAAAGAAATCATCAGGTGCTTAATCACCACAACTAATTCTGTCGTGGCTTTCGTCATTGCAAGTGTATTATGATTTCTATAGTGTGTAAATTGTATATGTATTTAAGGAAACATTGCGTCAACACCCCTCGTACAAGGATCGAACCCGAGGTGGTAGGTAAAATACTACCACCGCCAGAGCTGACCAATCAGTATAGCACCGTCAACGCAAAAAAACAATGCTACCAGCGAGAGTCTAGCTGTAACCCCTGAAACCATTCCCTGACAAGGTAATCCTCGGGTGACAACAGAAGACCCCAAACGATCAAAGCTCCTTGCAGCCAGATCATATTATTAAATACACAGCAAAACAGAATGCGAGCCCACTTAAAGTGTGAAATGAACTGTAAATTAACGGCGGAGATGTCGTGTAGTTATGACAGCATGCACTGTATTACTGTTATATCGTAATCATTTTATTGATGTGTATTGCTATGTGTGTTTATTGCTACTCGTGTAACTGCAGAACTCATTGCACACTGGTCACGAGAATTGTTCTAAGAATTCTGTACATACACAAGCCCGTCGCGATCGCAGAGCGCCCTGGGATACAAGGTTAAGTACTTAGGGCGACTAGCGTTCGTGGGACCCGTCAGTTGATGGTGAATCATTTGTACTTTCTTGAAGCCTTACGTTGCATTACGCAGTCACTCTCAATAAAGCAGTCTCTGGGGCAAGACGTCCCAACATCTTCTAGCGAGTCCGGCGGCAGCAGTGGTGCCAAATTACTCTCCTCTTTCTTGTGAAGCTACTAATTATTGGTAAAGACTATCATCTGAAGTCTATGAAAGTTACACTGTCTAGCCATCACACTCTCTCACTCCTTCTAAGCAACGAAGTCGGATCCACTCCCTGACCGGACAACATCTGAAATACGTCCGATCAGAGTCTTTTCTTCGGTGGATACATCACATCATCAGGGTATTTGACAAGAATGTAGATAAAGCATAACGAGATTGATGTAACACTAATATAAAAAAAAAATGTTTTATCAAGGTGGATTTGTTGTTTTACTACGTAAGTGGAAAAGTTTCCTTAATGCAGGGACACGGAAAATATAAAGTTCATATGTTGCATTCTGTGGAAATCCAACCCTCTACCCGGTGACGCAGAATAGGAATAGTTCAGCACCAGAATTTTAAGGAGCTGGTCATGTTGTAGGATTTGGTGAAATGGGCGTAGTCAGAAAATTGTTTGGATATTTGAGAGAGAAGTCAATAGTTAACCGGTGAAAAGGACATAATGAAAGCTTCATAATTTGTTACCTCTATTGACCCGATTCAAATATATATATATGTGTGTCCGTGTGTGTGTGTGTGTGTGTGTGCGTGCGCGTGAGTGCGTGCGTGCGTGGTGCGTGTGTGTGTGTGTGTGTGTGTGTGTGTGTGTGAATATGATTTTTATATGCTCAGTGCGATATATGGCCAAAGGCGTTTCCATTGTTTAGAATCTTTTTAATTCAAAATTCGATCAATATTTAGGGCAGCGATGGTGAGTAATATAAAATATTTGTAGTTCCAAATTATTTTGACGTTTCATTAAATTCTTCCGGTCAAGTAAAGATATTTGTTACATGACTGTCATTATCAATAAGGACCATGGATCAGAATGGATAAGGACATCCACTCACCTCTTTTGTTCCTTATGACATCTTGTAAAGTACGTTGCTTACAAAATCCAAAATTTTTAGATTATATTTACCATATTAAAATTTGGTAAGTATTCACAATACTTATGCCAAAAATAGCACAATTGTAACATTCATATATGTAACGTAATTAGCCACTATCCTTCTCTTTGATAACCACCTCCCTAATGATGGCCAATGTATAACAAAATGTGGAATATGGTATATTTCTGAAACTACTGTATTCATATTGTTGTGCGTATGTGGGGATAAATGTCATGAAATAGTTACTATAAGGCAAAAGAATGCCTTCAAATTTCCTATGTGTCTTTTTTTGCCAGACAGCGTGCTATTTCATGGCTTATAGTTCGTAACCTAATGTACATTAATGCAGATATAGAATTTAAGAATGTTTTGAGATGGGATGTGTTAGTCGGTATTAGAGCGCACGAGCAGGACTGAACGTGAGTGTGATTCTGTGTTTGGATATGCAGTTGTAGGCATCGTAATACATCAAATGTGTCGATTCAGCGTCCTTCTACAGTGATTTGAATTAGGTGTTTATATCATACGACATTTTATGAGTATGCAGTTTTATATGAACATAACACATGCTAATGGTACTCAATTACGTTAATTACACACGACATTTGAAGTAATGATAAGCGTGTCTGTAGCTGTAAGTTTCACAGCTTGACCGAATTATTCTCAGGAACCATCATTTCTCCTGTTCGATGGATGCCAGATATGTTTCCCTTGAAGCGCGATAATGACCACTTCCCTACTTGTACATCCGATATGTGAAAATGTATAAAGTTATCTCACAAAACATACCCCGCTCCACCAACCCATTTTCATGATGTTTTGATCGTTGGGCTCACCGGCCATTGCAGTTCTGTTCCAGGGATTTTCAACCTGCTGGTTGATGTGCCGCTAGAACTGTGGACTTGTAAATGGAATTTGTCGTGTCGAAGTACTGTATATGCTTGAAATTACGGGTTCAAACAAATTTCCCCTACACGTATTGGACTATCTAAGTTCTCCTTTTAAGTGACACAATTTTTGTTGTTGAATATTTCAACTTCTGGCTGGAAATATTCTGAAGCAATTGGCATAACGAATTGCCACTTGTGCGTTAGAACTGAAATTTTGAGACGATGTTTGCTAGCCACGTAGAAGGGCATAATATTTTATTTTATTTACATTTAGATTAGTTGCAAACGTTCTCATATTGTCTAAGATTACGGACCACAACGGCCTTTTATGACTTCCATTGCAGCGTGAGGTGTTTTAACGTAGCTATTATTTCAGCAATATGATATAACGTATCATTAATAGCAGGACATTATGAGTCTACTATTGCAATTAATCTATTTAAATCTTTACCTTTCACATATTAGTCACAAAATTTATTACTCCGCGACTTTTCAGTTACAGTTCCTTCAGAATTTCGTTCTGTATTACAATTGATGAAGGGTGTAGCCCTGACGTATTGTCACGTCATTAAATATAAGCATTACTTAAATTAAGGCTGGTTTACCTATTTCTCGTTTTTCGTGTATAGAGGTAGTCGAAAGCTTCGTGTGGCATTTGGAGTTGAACTATGATTAAACAGAGGCTTTCATCTACTGAATATCGTAAGAAAATATGTTTTTATGGACAGAAAGGAAGGAGTGACATGAAGGGCATGGGCAGTTTTAGTTTCGGTTTCATATTCCGCTAACAGATGTATTGTAAATGTAATATTACACTAATAATGTGTGTTGCGATATGTGTTATTTAACTTGCACTGCTAGGTGCTGTACATTATAAAAGCACAAGACAGGACCGCAGACATTACAGTGAGTTAAAATGTAGTGCTCCGTTGTCTTCCTTATTGCTATAGTTGCATATTCTCTTTCTTGTCTTTCACTTGAAGCAGAAACATGAAGAAGGACAGCGTCTCTTGCATTATCTGCGACAGACAAATACTGCGTTGGCGACATGCGCATTTTATACGTAATATCTCAAGGGTCTTGTGGAAATGGAATTAAATTCAGAATCATTATTTTCTCTTTATAATGTCGAAAACTACACTTAGCACACTGATCTAAACCTATAAGGAAAACTCTTTTATTGTGTTCTCATATCCATCCTTTGTTTGTGCGTGGCGTCCCTCGTAATTGCAAACTGAATGTCATGAAACTGGGTATTTGTATTCCAACACAATGGATAAAGAATATGATACGCAATGTTTAATTCCTTAGCGCATCATGTCTACGTTCTTCACATTTCAATAAAAATTTGCCGTATAGAAGACCTACTTAAAGTCTGTATGTTTTGTTGATATCAATGCGGTCTGTATTTCACCCTGTCAACTGTAGTTATGTACCGAGATTAAGTTGATGAATTTATATTTAATTGTAAGCCGTGTACAACATGAGTTGTGTTGGGCAGAACCATATGCACCACTTTAGACAGAAGCCTGCACATCCACGTCATCAGCAGACATTTAAATTTTCGGTGACCTCCTACTGACCTACGAAAGGACAATTGGTGCTCGAAAACCATGGCGGCAGGCTTCTGGGACAACTCGATGAACATACTGGACATCCCATATTGTGAGGAAATAACTGTACTGTGTTTCAGATGCACGAGTACAGTAGCCCGTTCAGGGAATGTCACTTGGACGTGGGCGACAGGCAAGGTAAAAGCCCTGGCGAGAGACGCGTAAGTTAGGGACAGATGTGTGAACGAACGAATCCAATATCTGCTTATCTTATTACTATCCAAGATATGGCACACAGCACAAATATTCCCGAGCCCGAAAGAGACCGAGCGACAACTTTTAATTGTCAATATCCTGGTATATATGGCGTGGTGCGAGAGTCGGGGTACACGCTTGTCCGGCGAAAAGTAATGGTAGTTTGGAATGGCAAGCGTGGTGAATAGGATAAAGAAGAAATGCGTATTGCGTTAAATTGGCATTTGGCTCCTTGAGACCATTGCCTACATCCGTGTTTTTGTATAATATTTGTCTGTAAATACGCGGCCTTTTGATATTCAGAAAAAAGGAATAAATATAAATTTTGGAAATGAAATTCGTGACATCCATCAATAGTGTTATAACCATAATTTTGGATTGAACAGTGATGGATAAAATAAACCTGACAGTTCTTCATATTACAGTTTCAGTAATTTGAAAGTACAATTAACATGCAGCCATTAACTACACAGTTAAATATCCTTAACCTCCTTTCATTTTCGAGTGTATGTATTCTTTTATGCAGTAGGTGAAAAAGAAACGACTGTTAAACAAACATCTATGGACGTCGTGCATTTAGCGGTCTGTATTTACGTTATGTGTGTCGGAATTCCAGAGATTGATTCGTAACTCCTAACGTGGCCGGTTAACGTATTTCATTGTTCGTGCATTCTTTGCACTCTGATGCTCGTGTAGTGCCCTAATACAGGCCGTTTTTTTCATACACAAATTCGGAATTCGTCTATCATTCCCCCTATCGATTGTGCAGTTGGGACCGTCTGGAGTACGCATTTTGTTAGAAGCAAGAAACATTTCTCTTCTCCTTACCTGTATAGACGGGCCATGGGCTTATCCAGCTTCCTGTACAAGGCACAGTGGTTTCGTGTACTTGACCACACAATACCATCAAGCGCTAGGCTAAGAATGTGTACATCTCTATTTCCAGTGGCCCTCTTCAACTGTATCCCATATTAAATCATTATCTTTAAATAGATGATGATGATGATGATGA
>Ga0123352_10002742_pt1 | contig 24912 bp, 18 predicted proteins | sample TergutLab28metaG_FD_89700 | JGI IMG/M metagenome (GOLD analysis project Ga0123352, IMG submission 89700) | Labiotermes labralis P1 segment gut microbial communities from Petit-Saut dam, French Guiana - Lab288 P1 | ecosystem: Host-associated > Arthropoda: Insects > Digestive system > Gut ...
CATTCAGTGAAAAGGGTCATCTAAGGAGACATATGTATGTACATACATACTGGGAAGCATCAACATTACTGTGATGTGTGCTGAAACACGGGATACAGTCGTACCTTGGTCCGGGACCCTAAGCTCATTTAGCACTCTCAGGACAAGAAGGTGTGAAATAAATTTTACACAATTGTACACACTGGTATTCCACATAACAGATATCTATTCTAATATCTCTAATTCTAATGTATATATGGCAATTGCACTTACAATCTTTACCGGACTGGGATCCCAGAACACATTAAGCACAAAATGTAATACAATGAAATGCGCTCTCAACTCCGTCACGTATCTTATATTCTTCTCAGGAGAGTAATATACCACAATTAACACACTCGGTAGTTTGTAGGCAGGATAAGTGGGGGTCCGCACGTAGTAACCGTACAATCAGTCTCACAACACGGTTTGTGACTGTGTCGAATATCACTTTCTTTCCCAGCGGTAAATCTCTCTCTTCAGCAGCACTGGCGTTGTCCGGGCCACTTACATCACTTGTCCCACTTACCACACTTGGGATGCCGCACAATCTTTCATTGAAAAAGCCCTACCATCACACCTTGTGCTGCTACTCCGCCATTTTTGTCTCGACCCCCGTTGTTGTTGTGACGCAATTCCATCCTTTGTTCATGGTGATGCGTTACTCTGAATCCTCCCCCACTCTGGCGGAGGCCGCCCACAACCACTGCCGGTCCCAGGAAACCGTGTTGAGAGCACGGTTCAGTGGGATACATGTTGTTCAGTAGATACATCTGATGCAACATCAGCGATTACATTGTGATGAGCGGTCATATTTCTGTGTCATGATGATATGTGGCAATCGAATAGTCTGATGTCGCCAATCTGTGCGTTGTCTCTGTACAGACACTAAACGTCCACAGGCTGGTCACATGCTAATACCTGCTGTCTTGCAGGGTCTACAAGAATATGCTGTAGCAGTGTTGTAATATGACGTGTGTGTGAATGAAGTTCCTGTGCTTTTTGTAGTTCATAATTTTTCACTGCTGCTATTTGCAGCTATATTTATATACATATTATTCAGTTCGAACTGTACCATAGTGTAAATATTTATTGAAAGTGGTTACAGGAACAGTTTTGTAGTTTATCCCTGTACACACTGTATATACTCTTGTACAATAAATCTCATTAAAAAAAAACGTATGTCAGTATTCATAGTCCTGTGTAACAGAATGATGTAATGAAGAATTTTGTGTTCCGAAGGGCTGCCTCTTTACTTAAACCTTTCCTCTTACAAGCAAGACTCATGCTGTCCAACCTCCAGTTTATAAGAAGTATCATTTGCTGCACTGTCGATGGAGAAAGAACATTGCTCAGAAATGATGGTACGTTTCTTTCAGACTATATGGCATAAAATTCCAGAACACCTTAATCTTTGCAGTTACCACTATGGCTGCTTGAGATTTCCTGTAAGTCACTCTGCTTTTGATTTCTATGGTTTTTTTAAAATTTTATTTCTTATTATTTTGTTCTTCCCTTGTTGCAAATGTTATGCCGTCCCCACCAGTAGGTCCCTATACATAAATACAGTGTGGGGCATAAAGATCTCCCACTTTTCGAAGAGGTATAAAATATGAAAGAAGCCATCTAGAAAAAAAATTGAATACTCGTATATTTCTGACAAGTACATTAAAAACGGTTTTTTTTAATGGGTTTTAAAAATCAGATCAGACATAAGGCGGCCGTTGTTGGCAACACATTGCTGAAGACGTTCCCGGAAGTTCTACATCACTCTCCGGGTTAGCTCAGCCAGAATGGAGTCGATTTCCTGTTGGATCCTTTCCTTCAAATCCTCAAGAGATTGAGGACGATGTTTGAAAACCTCTTCCTTTAGGTATCCCCAAAGGAAAACGTCACACTGGCTTAAATCTGGTGACCGTGCTGGCCACTCCATGTCTCCCCTTAAAGAGATCAAACGCCCAGGGAACAACAACAAAGCCCCGATGTTCACCAGTCCAACCCTTTATGGGTACTGACAACGGTAGAGGCCAACCAACCGCCTGACACTACCCCCACCTCTCTACCACCACTACAGCCCGCACAGTACCCCTTCGAAAAAGTGGGAGATCTTTATGCCCCACCCTGTATGAGAGTTACATCACCACCACCACTGTCAGACAGTATTTCTCCATAATTATTATCTGTTTCATCTCTGTGGGCTCCGTAATCTCAAAGTTGTCACTTGAAAGAAACTACTACCAAAGAAAATTTACTCCACTTGTCAATTCTTATTGCATGTCCAGTTTGCATGGACCATGCTGAAGAACACTAATGCGTTTGTTGTGACTGCTTATTTTATTATGCATTTATCTACTTTTAGAACATCTGTATTTATTCTTAGCATGTGACTTGGGTTCTATCAGGATTCATTGTAACTGACATATGTTTTGAGTATGCACTCTAGAGTGTCAAAACTCTTTTTTCTTCCATACATTACCATTCTAAACTTAACTTGCAGTTTCCCACATTACCATGGTTTGCTTCCTTGTCATAGGCGTGTACACATTCTGTATTCTTTAGCATGTCCTCACTGTACCCCAGTCTGGTTTTTTTCTTCTGTAGTATTGGAGTCCAAAATTGGTACTGTCTGATGAATGTGAATTCTTTGCACATAATCTTTAAACTTATAAATTAAACGTACCTGGCAACAAAATGTGTTTAGAACCATTCTAGTTATATTACAGAATGGAAGAGAGCCCTATATAGTCACTCAGCTAGCCAAGAATGCAACATTTAATCATATCCTCAAATTTAAGTTCCATTTTAGTATTACCTTCAGGTCTGTGCCTTGGGTTTTCCAGGTGGTCTCTTCCCTTTAGACTTTCCATTCAAAACTTTTTATGCATTTATCGTATGTCCCAAGCATGCCACAAGTACCCAACCTTCTTCATTTGACCTCCATAATAACTGGAGATAAATTCGAGTTATGGCACTCCTCTTATGCAGTTGTCTGCATCCTCCTGTTACTTCCTGTCTTTCATTTGCAATATTCTTCTCAGCACTGTGTTGTCAGTGGCCCTGAGATCTGTTTGAATTGTGGTCCTCTGCTTTGAAAGACCATATAATTCTGTAGGTGGATACCAATCTTCCAGACAAATGTGCTCCCTCCTTCTTCAAGGTCATATAGTGACTCCATAGAGGATGTGGTTTGGTTATACAGACAGGTAACAAGGAAGGTGGCCAATCAGGGGGGAGGGGCAGAAGTGTAATGTAGTATGGACAAGTAGAACAGGAAAAGTTAGAGACTAAAAATTAAATGGCCTTTTAAAGGCAACAGTGCATTGTCACTGGAGGCAACTTGAACAGAGGAATTCATGTCAGATAGGAAGTGGGAACAGGAGCATTTTTTTCAGGGCCACAGTGCATTGTCACTGGAGGCAACTTGAACAAAAGATTACACAACAGATGGCAAGTGAGAACACAAACAACCCTTTTCAGGACCACAGTGGATAGGAAGTAGAAACTACTACATCCATGGGTCTGCATGATGTAGTGTCTCCCCAGTGCTGCCATTTGGCATTTTCATGATTGGAAGGGAAGAGGCTGTGAGCATACTGCCAGACAAAGCTGCAAAGGAAATGTTCCAAGAGGGAATTGTTAGAATTCTCAAGAGGTCCACAATAACCAGCTCAGTCTCATGATGTCAGAGAAACATGTTTCTCATACCACATGATAATGCAGACCTCACAGTCCTTCCAGTAGACATACATCAGTGTCCTGGCCACCCTTCAGCCAGACCATTTGCCTCATCAAACTCTCCTGTCCTCAGTTTCAACTGCACATCAGACCAAAGCAACACAAATACTGTAGTTTCTAGTAGCACAGCCATCAATACTAGCTCACCAGATATCCCATGCAACACACTTCGGCCAAGTCAGTCATGCAACGCATAGCAACAGCAGTTAGCAGAGACCTTCACTCCCAGTGTGGTGTATAAAAGTTAGCATGCTCGATTGATTGGCTTGTCTTCCTCACACAACTATCAGTCCCGGTCATCATCTGACAGATTCAGCAGTTGAGATCTACCATCAACCCAAGTGAATCTGTGCTGCAGCTTACATCAGCCTTGCTGTGCCTGGGCTTCAGTATCATTGTCAGTAACATGATCAATCTAGCTGACACCTGCATCTCATACCTTTTTGGATGTGCAACCATCAAGCAGCATGCTTCACACCTGCCTATCCAACAGATAGTGGGATATATCGCATGAGCCACGAATTGGCCACAGTTCAGAGCCACAAATATCTATTCCTTTGATACAGTCTGGATATTATGGTTCCACAGACACTATCTTCTCTGCACTAGGAGCCATACGCCAGTGCAACACCAACAGCTTTTGCAGCAGTGAACATGTTGCAGCAACACCAGCCACTGGTAGTTTTGGTGTGGAACCAGCACCCATACATTTCACAGAAATGCCACAGGAAAGGGAATTGCTTGTGACATGAATTTGAAAATTTCAGGAGTGAAATTGTCAGAAACATGCCGACAGCAACATATGATTATAAAATGTGCTTTTACAATGGAAGTGGAAAGGAATGGTGGCTTCCATCTTCTGCTAGCTGTTATTTTGTAAAAGGAAGTAAATGGGATTTAGCTGATACCAGATACGTTCAGCGTTGCCTTATTTGTACCACTTTCCTTGTCTTGTATTAGTTTGTCTGTGGTTGAAATATTGAGATGATACATATAAGTTTCATACTTTAGCTGAGGCAGGAAGGGCAACAGATGAAAGAAAACCATCTTCCAGTAATAATTACAGCATTGTCCTACTTGTAGCTATTTTGAAATCTTGAAATGGAGCAGCGATTAAAATAATGGTATTCATTTCATGAAGATTAGTTTAAATTAATTTGTTTTCTATTACCTAGTATGTTTGTAAAGCCTGATTAGGTCTCACATCAGAAAATTATGGTTTGCTGATATACATGTACAGTATATCTGTACATTACTTTTGTGCCTTACAGTACTGATTCATTCTTTCAAAAAAAAAATGTATAAAATGGATGAATATTGGGAGATTTTTTTCCATTTTGCATCACCAGAAGTACCGTTGATGTTTTGGTGACATTTTGTTTTGGAGGTCCAAACTGGAAGTAGTAATGTGAATTTCATTTTGTATCCATTATGTATAACCTGTATGCTACACATAGACCAAATCAAACTTTATCAGTTTTGTCAGAAACATTTCACTTTTATATAAAATATTTTACAAAACATAAAGTTGTTGTTTGCTAATATCTACAGCCTTTATTTGAAATGTTTTTGGTAATGATAAATATTTAACAAAATAGAATTCAGTATTGGAACTGGCTGTTGTTACTAAGTACTTTCTCTCAAAAATTCACAGTTAACTGTATGAATGATATTTTACTTTGTTAATTTGGTAATTTTTAAATAATGGAAACTTAATTTTGTTTGTATTTATTGGAATTTTAAACATTACATCTTATGAATAGTGATAGAATGTAAGACTCGCAAAGTAAACAGAGAATGTTGTTGAAAAGTATGGGACATATACCATTTAATTAAATAGCTGAGTTATGCGTGTATAAAAAGTAAAAAATTATCCTGTTGTATGGCTTGCATTAGTGGTGAATAAAGAGAAAGGCCATTGAGGTAGAAGCGAGTGATAAAATAGATTTGAAAGGTGTGTGCATATATATATATATATATTTATATATACTCCCAGACTGGAGTGTACCTTTCTACCCATGTTGAGAATATACGGAACAGTAGTAGAACAGTATGGAATACAGAACATGGTATGTTTTCATATAGACGTATGAAATGCTGTACACAGAGTCTGTGTGCCTTCCATCTGTGCAGACTGTTCTATATTTCTTACCGTAGTAAATGCATATTGGTGAAATCTTTAGTGTAACTTTTGACAATGAACATACACAGAATGTCAAATACACCATGTCTGTGGTGGTGTAGCTGGAGATTCTGTTCTTCTGGGATGTGACACTTTATCGCTGGGTAATTGGTTCCTGAAGTTTTGAGGCAATATTGTCTTGAAACCTGAGAAACCAATTACCCAGTGACACAGCACTATACCCCAGAAGAGTGGAATCTGCAACATACACCACTGTTGCATGTTAGAGACACTGCATTGTTTTGTGGCAGTGTTGGTTCTCCTTGTTACTTAATGCTTAGCAAGGAGTGAAGGAAAGCCCCATCACACCAAAGCTGGAGGCAGTGAGACCAGCTGGCCAGGTGGGATGACGCAGCTGCTGCTCACCATATAACCTCCCTTTGTTTTCCCTTCCGACTCGTGTGTCCACAGAGCTCCAAGCATGAAGAACGCAAACAGCAGCAGCTACTGGAGGCCATGACCCTGGGTGGGGGCAGTGTGGAGAAGCCTGAGAAGAAGGAGAAGAGTTCAAAGACAAAAGATAAAGGCATGCGGGACAAAAATGTGACTGAAGAAGAAAAGGAGCTGCGTAAAGAGCGAAAGCTGGGAAGAAAGAGGGTATGCAGGGTGTTAATTTATATTGTTATTTTTATGTGCTCGCATTACAGTGTTCCATTCTCATTTGAAGTATGGTTTTTGAAGAGAAGATGTAGTACTAAATTGAAGGATGACCATGCCTGGTGAATTGGGCAGTAAGTGATCATATCCTGTTCTGAAATGTTATCCCACCATTTTCACGGAAGGACTGATGAGAACCAAAAATGAACTTAAGGATAGCCACCTGCATTCCAAGAATTGAACTTGGGATCTCCTGAGTATGAAACAGGAGTTCCTGCACTTACCTGTGATGTTTGTTAGCACTGTTGTATGGTGGACCAACGTGCCAGTCTGCCATTTCCTCTGAAACGTAGGCTGAAAAAGTGCGCTCCTCTGGGTTATTACGCACCAAGTGGTGGTAATTTCTTACTACTCGCTGCAAAATAACCCTGTAGAGCGCAATTCTCAACTGCGTCTCAGCAGAAGCCTGACGTTGTGCATTGGCTGACTAATATTAATATTTTTTAAGGATCAAAGAATGACAATTCTAATTTCAGGAAACTAATACAAAAACTTGAAGTAACTTACAGAAGGTAAGCAAACATTAAAGAAATGTGAAAGGGAAGTTAAGTCCATGTGTTTTCCAGCAAGAACTCTCAGTTGATGGATGTTGGCTGGACTAGCAAGTGTTCCACTACGTTCCGGTTAACTTAATAACATGTACCAAAGTATAGATTTTCTGTGCTTTTCAGTGAAGGTAAGAGAAATTGTTTGCTTGTACCTAAACACCATTCCATGATAATGTAGACACAGAAGTCATGGTGTAGTGATTTGTACTCCATTTCATGTTTTGGGGGGCCTGTGGTTTGATTTTTATCCCAGGGGTTGGCTATCTGGTGGAAGAATTTCAGTCTTTATTATTGCCTTCATGGAAGAACTGATTTAATCCAGTATATGAATATAATGAGTATATGAGTTTATTAATTATTGTGTTAGACCTTATACTTAATTATTGGATTGACCAATGCACAAAAGGGTGACATTAACCAAACTGATTTAATATTTGAAAATGGATTAGGGAGTTGTTCTTCCATATCTTCCCCAATCAGTCTTTCCGTGTTCATCCATATCTCTATAGTTTTGAAAACGTCTTTAAGTAAACTTAGAAACTGACAAGATAAATGAATGCAGGAGGTGTGAAGGTAATGTTCCATTCTTTCTTACCCTTGGGTTATATGCACATTTTAAAGAATGAATTTGTTGGTTTTGTAGAGGAAGGAAAAGCACAATAAAAATCAGCCATATCTTGACTGATTATACAGTCCTCTTAAAATACAGGCTAGTTAAGTGCATAATGTTTATTTTGAAAATGTTAAAAACACCTTCTAGTGTCATTGATCTGCACTTTGTTGGGTGTACTGTATCATATACATGTTATGTATTGAAGTTGTTATGTATTTAAGACTACTGTTTTCTGCCCTATATTATTGGAACAGCCATGCAGAGTACCCTCGTAAGGCCTAGAAATTGTCAGAACACAGTCTTTCCTGTAAAAAAAACTGTACTGCTGCAAATTAATTTTGGAAAGAGCTGAAAGTTGTTGGAAGCCAAATTTGGTGAATAACAGGGGTGTTCTAGTCCAGCAACAGATTGTTGTACATTAAAACTGCTTGACAGAGAGTGCCTCTTGAAGTGAACTACACCTGTGATAGTAAAGAGAGAGATAAATGTTGTCTTCATTTGTAATTTCATCTTTTTTGGGTCTTAGAGGTTATTGGTGTTTCCACTGCATGCTTTGCCACTTGCTTTCTGGGTCATATTAAAAGAACCACATTTCATCTCAAGTAATTATTTTTGACAAAAATTGTATAGCATTTCCCTAATCAAGTTTCATTGCGTTCTTCGTTGGTTAGAGTTCTTGGGACCATTTTTGCCAAAACTTGTTTCAAGCACAAATAAGGTTTAATCAGTCCCATAACAGGCCCGAGGTGCCCAGAGGGTTCCAGGAAGTTAAGGTTCCCAGATTACGTGACAGTGGCCCAGAATGGTGGTAAGGTTGTCAGCCTTATGCACTGGCCGCTTTTACCCCCAGGAAATACTCCTGGTACTCATTTCTGTTAGAGGCAGAGTCGACCCCAGGGCCATAGTGCAATTGGAAGGATTATGTCAAAGAAAAATTCCAATGACACCATCTGGAATCGAACCAGCGACCTTCCGATTTTTAGCGCAGCACCTTAACCACTGTGTCTATATGGTCCCCTTCACACACATATCAACTCTTAAAATTTGTCTCACCATTTCTTTGTGTAAATTTAATTCTTGAGCTACCTTGTGAGTACGTGTCTGCTGAACAAGCAAGATTCCACACACACACCACATTTTCCTCAGTTTGTGCATTTTCAGACTACTACTTTCAACATTTTTCATTCCACACTCAACCCTCTTGTAACTTGTTACACCACTCTAAAACACTTGATTTATTTATAGCCTCTGTGCCATATGCTTCAGAGAACATTACACATGTTTCATTGGCACTCTTTCCTACTTTCACAGAAAATCTTTGCTCTAAATTCTGATAACCCGTTTTTTGATGAGCAATACATTGACGCACCTCATATTTCGGCCACAGCTGTGACAGAACAATGTCGAAATTGCAGCCTGCACAAGTCAAATGATCTGAACACAGTCAAATCTGATATGATGAGAAATCATTCCAGGAACTTAATGGTCCACACCTCATATGTTGATTGCAAAATCTTGAGTCTCTAAATTGTATTTAGATTAAAATTCTGCTGGTTACTTAGTAATACATGAAAATAAAACTGTTAAATTGTATGAAAATTTGTTTAGGTGGCTACTCAAAAATTCGTTAATTTGTTTGTTTTCAGGATCGTGCTGAGGAAGCCATGCTTTTAGCTGAGCAGAAGCGCCGAAAAGAAGAGGAGAAAGGTAGGAGTCACTCACATTTATTTGAATTTATGCTGTCAGTTCTTGGAGTAATAAATGTCGTTAAGGTAAAGGTACAGTTAGATGGAGTGAGTGGTCAGCATTGTTACTCATTCCACTTCATCCCTACTGAAAGAGCCCATTGCATTAACCTTGGTGTTGATCATATATTCCATTATTTCTACAGCTGCAAAGCTCGCAAGTCACCAGAATGGAGAACCCAGCGAATCCCATGGTCGTGAGAAGCATCATTATCCCAGGGTAAGTGAAGTCATTACATTAAGAGTTAACTGTGAAACAAAGGAATCAGAAATGAGATGTCACAGTGTAACTTGTTAATTTGTAGAGAAAATGTCAGACCCTTATTTAAATTAAGATTTTTTTTTACAAGGTCAGTTTTTTTAGGACTACATTTTATTATATCTTATGTTAAAAACAGAATACATGGAATCCAAATTTGGCCCGTGCATGCTGAAATGATATTACTGTCAATGTGTCAATGATCTGAATGTGTATATCAGGTGGCTGTAACATGACTTGCACACGTCACTGGTGTGACTCATGCAGATTGCATGTAAAACTATAATATTCAGGTAGTTTACACACATGAGACTAATAATGAATGATGTTGAAAAATTTTTCAAAAGAAAGGTGTCTCATAACTAACTGAAACTTATCTATGGTAAATGGATGAACAGATATAAGCAACCATTAAATAAGGAAAAATTATTTTTCTTTATTAATGCATGGCTTGCCTAAGTTGTCCTCAAAAGTCAGCCCACAAAGCTCATCAAGCTGGCTACCCCTGACGTAGATATAAACACAAGTCATTACAGTAATTCCTGGTATAATAAAGAGATTTCTGAGAAGTGGAAGCAGAAATGTATGTACATCTCTTCACAGTAGTCTCTTAGATTTTTAAGTACTGCCAGCAGTGTGTTAATACTAGAAAGCAGTTTGATAAGCCTTCTAAAGACCCTTTGAATATCTTACGTTTGTTTGATATTTGAATAAAGGTAGACCAACTTGATGACACTTGCTTTATTATGTCAATTTGCTGCTCAACATGTTTCAGATGCCTTTATTCAAATATCAAGATGGTGCACGGTCCAATACGCATAAGTTTGTTTGATGTTTTCAACCAGCCCAGAATTGTCCAGTTTTCTGCAGTTGCATAATTCAGACCAGAAACTTGTGAATTGAACTTCTGTAACATAGTGTATTTCCTATCGTCAAAATGAGGTGTGTAATTGTATTCCTGTGATCTTGTTTCAGGACAAATCTCCATATGTTCGTGAAAGAGAGAGGTCACATGATAGAGAGGGCCGTGATAAACAATATCCTTTTGTATACAAACACTTATAACATAGTTCATTATCTTAGTGTTGCTCAATCAGTAATCCAAATTTGAGTTCTTGTTTTATTAGTTGTGTTTAAGTAACTTATAGGTATGTATTGTTTACTCTTGTCTTTCACCGAGTAACCTAATGCATTATTAATTTTCCTCGTCCTTGTTTATAGATAGCCACTCTGAACCCCAGCATAATCAGCTATCATGCTATACTTCATCCTCCAGTAAATTACTAGAACAGTGCCTTTTATTAGGCCAGGTTCACTTCTTCCACATTTCTACTAATTCATTGTTCGTCATTGTATTACTCTGTCTTATTCAGTGCTGCATGACCCCATCAGTTCACACTTGATCCTAAAATAATCAGGCCCCTTTGCATAGGCCATGCCAGTAGCCCTAGAGACAGAGAAATTTTCCGTTTCCTGTAATATTGTCCACATATTAAAATCGCTACAGCCATTTAGTGAAATGAGAGATAAATGGTTACATTTTCGGCAAATTAATGTACATATATTTACATTCATGATACGGCTTTCATCATGGAAATAAATGACATTTGTGTAAGAGTCTAAATATTCAAACTAACCATGTAGATAATACAGTTAATTTGCAGCTGCAGTGTTGCAAAGTGGTCTCAGTTCCATTAATTTGGCTTCTAGCATATTATTGATTATTAACCAAACACTTTGAATGTGGCCTTTAGTGTACAGTTTGGTTTTGTCTGTTCCAAATATGAGATCAGATTTCAAAATATACAGTACAGTCATCACAAAACTGCATATAAATATACAGGTTTGATCATATCAGAGTATGCCAAGAACTTGTTCCATCACATTTTTGGAAGTTAAATATGCAGAAAATCTACCATCTTTCCTTAACATTGGTTACTCGACGCTCGAACGAGGGCAAGCGCAGATGATGATGGGCTGAGGAGGGGGAAGGGGAAAGTGGCACAGCTTTCAAGGTAGCCAGCATTCCGGCCAGCACCCTCCAGGATTCATAATCATCCACTGGTTGACTGAGACAGAAAATATAAAAATTTGTCTAGAAGTCTTTTCAGTAGGACTCAAGGGATTTAAATTGTTGTGTGATACATGTATGTGCAAAACTTGGTATACATTTTAAGTTTCTTAATTCAGTCTGTTCATTTTCATGTTTATTAAATGTAATTTATTATTTGGATTGAAACTGGTAGCAAAACATATTTTAATGTTACTGTTCGCAAGAATGGGAAGGAAAGGATCTCAGTTTGTAATGTCATGGGTTTGGCAGAGTGAAGTTGCAACAACAGTTGCAAGAAATGTGAGAGTAATGAAATAAAAAGGTATGGCAGTCTGAATATTCATAATAGCATATTCATTGTTATAAATTATGCCAGATTCTGTATGTGTGTGAAGGAACATCTTTTAAATTGTAATTGTGACTGTAAATACATACTCTTATTGATAAGAAAAAATCATTGCAATGTGTGTAAAGATTACTTGAATAATGGAAAACATACAATATGTCTTTGTATCATTTCTGAACAAAAATAGATTACATGCCACTTGAAAGTGTTGCTGCCAAGTATTATTCTTATCCCTGCTGTCCTTCCTAAAAGGAAGTGAAGGATTATTTGATCCCATTCTGTCTCAAATTGCATGTCTCCATTTCACCTTACAAACCAGCTGGCAGAATTTCATGAGATGCAATATGTTAACTCAGTTGGAGACCACCAAACACCATACTTCATAACATGGTGTTTACTCAAACTTGAAGTATACAGAGTTCATTGTAGATAACAAGTTCCTCGTAAAAGCACAGTGATGATGATGATGGCGACGACAACAAGAACAATATTCTGGTCTTCTGGGCATGTTAACACTATGCAGCATGGTTGATAGATTCCAGAATCTCTAAGGAATGGATTGTCTTCATCTTCAGCGGTGGTGAAATAATTATCAGACTACACAGCCCTTGGAGATGAAGACACTGCATTCCTTTAAAATGTTAGGGTCTGTCAACCCCACCCAGAAGACCAGAATCCTCAGTGTCAGTGTTGTGTAAATTTGTGTATATTATCATAGCCCAGAAGACAATAACATAAATCACTGCTGTGAAAATCAAACTTTCCTGCCAGTACAGATGTTTTCATTTACAGATATTGTGGGAAAGGGAATATGTATTCATGGTGCACTACTTTCCATGAAAAGTTGACTAAGCTGGTCAAGGAATTCAGTGCTTCTTTGGGATTTGAAGGTGTATTATTGTGTCCACAGACCACCCACCCACCACTGAACCCTACCTAGGCCAGCTCAGGAGCTCACATTGTCTCCTATACTATACAGTGGATAGATCCAGTCTAAAATTTTTGAGGGTGCATCGTCAAATAGTGATGTAAATAATGTCACCATTGTAAACCTTCGAATTGTATTTTGAACATACTTTCAGCATTTACATATTGGTGGTAAACTCAGATATAGTGGGTTAATACTTCAGTAGGAGCTGCTTTGCTGCTTTCAACCACATGGCTAGTCTACCTCCAGATTTCTCACGAGGCATCATTCAAACAGCTTGTTGGGGCCAGCCATATTACTGCCACAGTTATAGGAAAGAAGAGAAAAGGACGAATTATACTCATAAAATAATAAAATCACTTACTGTTACCATTTCATCCAAGATATATTATGTTTTTTCCTTGTAAAGCAGTGTCTGAAGACATTATTTACAGATACAAATATATATTGTTGAAGGCTGGTATTAAATTGTTAACCACTGCAACAGTGTTTATCAGGATCATCATATGGGAGAGTTCATTCAACACAAGGAACTTTTATTCTGTATGGTTACCTACTAAAGGTGGGCCAGGATAGCATAATTGGTATAACTGGATGGTCCAGCGATTGAATCCTGGTGGGGGCAAGATTTTTCGCACCTGTCCAGACTAGCCCTGGGGCCCACCCAGCCACCTGTATAATGGGCACTGGGTCTCTCCTAGGAGTAAAGCAGCCAGGGCGTGGCATTGACCACCCACCCCCATCTAGCGCTGAGGTTAAAGAAAGAGTAAAGCTATACATCTCCACTTCTGGTCCTTCATGGTCTGTTCTAGGGTGAACTTTACCTACTACAGAGATGTGTTAGTCTAATGAGTAAAGCAGTGAAAGCATGAAGTCAACTCCTTGCACCCTAGTGCTTAGGTTATGAATACACTGAGCTATGTCACTCCATGCATCTTCATAACATGATGTTTAATTATACACATAGGCAGCTTTGCTTCATTTTTAGGCATGTTCGCAAAATTGTGAAAAGTGACTATTAGCTTTGTCATATCTGCCCACCTGCATGGAACAACTTGGCTCCCACTGGTCAGATTTTCATGAAACTAGATACATCTATTTTTAAAAAATCTCAATAAAATTCAAGTTTTATTAAAATCGGACAAGAATATGGGTACTTTACATGAAGACCAATATGCATTTGTGGCCATATCTCACTCATTTCTTCCTAGAATGAGAAATGTTTCAGACAAAAATTGTAGAGAAAATCAAAACACATTTTATGTTCCATAACTGTTTTTAAAAAATTGTGCTGTTTATAATGTGGAAAAATATTCTAGAGCTGGGCAGGCCACAGATGACAATACAGCGCATATGCATTGCATGCTGGATATACATACAAGGCAACAAATACACACTCAATATGTAATACTTGTTGCTTTTCTACTGCAACAATGGTTGCACAAACTGGCCTCAGTGTTACATTATATGTACATTGCCTGTCTTGTTATTTGTGCCTAGATCTCCTAAGTGGTCTCTTCCTTTGAGACATCCCAACGAAAATTCTGTATGTAGTTCCCATTTACTCCTAATAGGTACAATACCCCACTAATCTCTCCATTTTATATACCTAAGAATAGGAAATGAAATCAAGAAACATGGTTTAAAAATTATATGTATTTTTATGATTTTAAAATTACAGTACTGATTATCACGTTTCAGTTGCTTTTATAATTATTACACATATTCTTTTTAGTTCTTGGTATGACACAGCCACAGAATTTTTGGAGTGGGAGTAATCTACAATAGGAAACAATCATATCACTTATGTTATTTACAAGAACTCCAGAGCACCAAGATTTTCATACTTGGATGACCAAACACACAAAAATTAACATACAATTCCACATACACACACAATTACAAAAAATACTGTTATTCAGATTACAATAAGAAAGGAACAATAATTAAAATGTAATGTTAAAGTAATATAAAACCATGTTTGCAATACTATTCAGTTTTAATACCCCGATATTGTTTGCCAGGGTCAAACATCATTGCCTTTTTAATTCACAGCAAACTAAATCCATTAAATACATACTCCATAAATAATAGTACATTACATACACATTTCTGCTAGGAAGTTTAAATAAAATATGGTTTCTTGTCATAATTACTGGACATACCTGACTAGGAACATGCACCTGGCATAGGTCATTATTATTTGAAATAAAACTTACTAAATTACTTTATATCCATTTGTTGATACCCAATCTGTTCCTTTTCAGTTACCAAATACCTATGTAGCAAGAAGCTTAACAGCCGTCACATTTATGCAAACTGTGTTACTGCACAAACTTTCTCATTTGCTTACAATTTACTGTGTTTCATGAAGGTGTTTAGGTCATTATGTATATTTTATGTACTAGTTTATTTTAGAAATGGTGACTGGGGGTTCCTTCCCCAAGACTAAAAACCTCACTTCCATCTAGTGCTGTGGTTAAGAATGCGTGGTGCTGTACCTGCAGTCTCACCATACATCTTTATGGTGTAATGCTCCAAACCCTGTTAAATTTACCTTACTTACATAATGTGCACCTTTCACAGCAACCAAATGCAATAAAACTCTCAGGCCACCAGCTGTGTCAGACAGTTGAAAAGCGAATAAATCAGCATTCTGAGAAACATCCCTCTCCTTGTTATCAGAGTACTGACGTGCAACTCACCACAGAAAACGTTAATGAAGAAAGGTGGTTTCACATTAAGCCAGGCCTTGTATCCTGTGACTAGCATGCCATCCAATCACAAAACAGGACCAGTGACCCCTTGATCCTGCCCACCAGCCGTCACTGGCTCTAGCAGCTACCTATGAAATGTGGATTTGGGCAGGTGTGTGTATGTGTGTGTATGACAGAGAGAGAGAGTGATATGGACTGACACTCTAGATACTCAGTTACCTGATGCTGAAAACAAACATGATTCTAAAAATGTTGATCTATTCACCTTTCCAACACTTGATGGAACTTGTAACTGGAGTTTTTTTTTTGGTGCCTCCATTTCATTTCATTCTTGATGTACATAATTAAGGAACAGTTTACTTCCTTATCGAATAATGGGTACAGTTTTATATTGGAAACTGTTATCTACAAATGAATAAGCCTTCAACAAAAGCACAAAGGAAATTTCTTGAGAAAAATCATGTATGTGAGCTTTCATGTAACCTAATTTGGAATCATTTAGTTTCTCTTTCAGCCACTTTCAAGTTGCTGTTTTCATAGTCATATAGAAAAATAATATGTACATGATGAAATAAAATTACAAAATTGAAATTAAATCTGATATGGTACATATTTCAAATGAACATCCAGACTGGCTACATACACAGCATAATGTTATTAAGTTCAAGTTTCCGCACTGTTGCTTAGAAATGACTTGTGACTTCTGGTAACCCTAAGACTGTCCTCTGTAAGACTAGGATCAGTATTAAGAAAATATATATATACGTTTTTTAAGTACCTAACACAGACACCATTACACCAATAATATGATAACGTAAGTCATAACACTACTATATTCATTCACACTCATGTTTAGCATTATGAGGCCTGTATTTTATTTTACGTATGTTGGTTTAAAAGCTGTGTTTTACGTCGGCAGCCAAGGACAGCTGGCATCTCAACGATTTTGTGGGCTAAAAATTCCTGCATAAATGCTTCAGAAAACTCATACTGTCAAGTTCTTAACTAATAACAAACACATACAGTTGAAAGATAACATACTGCAGTAAAGAACTTTTTTAAGAACTATGCCATGTGTTAGAGTTCATAATAAATGGCATTATGCTGACGTTTATAGTAGAGGACAGAGAACTAAATTTTATGGCAGTTCCATACATGAGTGAACCATGCCAACAGGATTATTATTTTTTTTTCTTTCCCTGTTCCCTTTAACAAACAGCGTTATAAACGTGAAGTCACAATTTTAATGGACAATACTTTTGGTCCGATTTGATTGCAGTGTTCCTTGCCTTCATTGTACCACAGAAATAAGTGGACATTAAAACAAAATATATGACCCACATAACAATCTCTGAATACTGATTATGTAACACCAGCCAAATGAAGAAAAGCTCCAGGCAGTGAGAACTCATGCCCAAATGCTACTTAAAAAAAAAAAAAACACGACAAACGTTACTGTTCCTCGTGTTGAATAAATTGTCCGTTTCCATTTGATAAAATGTATGATGTTAGTACAACCCTCTTCTACTATTCATAGTCATGTGACAGACTTTTGGCATAGACTATAATGAAACCCACCACCAAATATTCTGTCCTCACAGTTTACTTTTTAGTGAAGCATTAAAGCAAATTTCTCCACCTTCACACTTTCCACAACACTTTCATTTAGAGAGAACAGCAGAAACAAAACACCCAGTACAGGTGTATACTGTTACTATATCTGTGGGTCCTTTCAGTGTTACTATTAAGCTGCACGTGGTATATGGAACATGCTTTTACTGGCTCCCCCCCCCCTTCCCACCTTTTGGATTATAAAACCCTGAAACAGTTGCATGATACCAATTTACAATTGCTTTGCATGAAATTTTGTGAAAGACAACTATTATACACACAACAAATCCCAAACTCTAATTAATTCCCTAATACCTGATAATATTAATACTGTATAAAATGTTAAAATCACTTCATGGACCCAAAAGTTGCACTACACAGATTCCAAATAAGAATATGTTCATATATACCACAGTTCTCCTGTATAATATGTACATAAATGCTAGGGCTACTTATTTTTCAAATGTACACATTTTCACAAAATGACCAACACTTGTTTTGTCCTTCCTTCCTCACTTAATTTTTTTATTAGGACCATTGGCTCTGAAGTTGGCTGACTTGCATAAAGTAATGCTATGAGTTTAATCCAACACCATGTGCTGTGAAGATGGTCTCCTATACCTCAGAGACTATTTATTGTGAAAATATCATGCAACTGCATAGAAATCACCAACATTCAAATGTTGATGATGTTCCTTCAAAAAATTCTGTACTGAGTTGTGCAAGTGATACTGAAATTCAATCCTTGAAATTCTTTAAACTGTTGCCTCCATACATTAAACAGTTTCATCAGCGGTTAATGCATATCCTGCAACACCTCCAACATTATATAACACACAAGTTTCTTAAAATCTCCATACAAAACTCATTACAGAATTTCTTGAAGAAGCATCACAAACATTAATATGCTGGTAAGTTCTGTATAACAGCACAGCACTTTCACATTTGAAAATGTTGTCACAATGAACATCCTCTGTTCTATAATGCTGGAAACCATCTTGACAACTAATGCTGTCAACTCCCAGTCTTACTTTATGCAAGCATACCACAATCTTAAACAAATGATCCTTAAAGAAGAAAATAAAATTTTAAGTCCTTTTGTAAGGACCTGTATTTCTTACATCTACCTCTCCCCATAACACAAAAATAAGTAACTTAAACCTTTAGGTACACCATGTGCTTCACTTCTATTAAAGCTGAAATATTTACTAATACACTAATTTCAATCTAATTCTGTTAATTATTAATTAACAACAACTTATTATTTCAAAGTTATAATTTTTAACTTTGTTCTGAATGTAAAAATCTAACATGTTTAGGCCAAAGCACTGGTGTATAGTTATGGGAGTAACTATTTTAATCAAATCTGATAGTGTTTAAATGAAGAAATATTTCAAAACTACAGAGAGGTCTAGTTACCATGTCCCCCTGAGTGCAAAAGAATACAAACTGCGTGCATGGACTAGTTCAGTGACACAGTGACTGTTATTGCCACTGATATGTGGGCAACTTTAACAGGCACTTCCTTATCACATACAGACCTCTTATGGTCTCAGCGCACTTACAAAATTTATTCAGTTGAACAAGGAATGTGCACTTACAATATGCTTGAAACGTTAAGTGTCATGGAAAAAAAAATGCAGCCAAAAGTTTTGTAAAAAATATCCCTTGTGAACAATGCCACACAAAAGAAAAAGTGAAAAATGTTCAAATTTCAGATCCAGTGCTGTACAAAAATAAAATACGAGAACTTGTGTTTTTCTTGGCAGAGGCGTGTTTACATTAACTGCAAAAATAAACAGCCAAAATAATATGTTGGTATCAGAAAAATCCCAATACAGTTCAAGAGGTGTCTTTACATGACCTTAAAGTGCAGTGAGTGCATAAAGAATCATACCATGTTATTTAAAGAAACAAATTCCAACCATTAGTAAAAGCTGTTACCAACGCCAGAATTTGGGAGGGAAGGAGTGAACAAACAAAGTGAATATTTCAAGAAGAGCTTCATGATGTGTCACAAAATATGTTCAGAAGGTGCAAATCCTCCCTCGCAACTGGATATTAGCACTTCAAGACTCTGCTATGAAATAAGGGAAGTTGAAATTCATGGGACAAACAAGCTCAAAGTTCCCATACATGCAAGCTCCATGTGCAGCAATGCTCCCATGCAGCTGCCATGCTCAGACACAATAATAAGACCTCCGTATAATCAGTACCACTAGGAACATGTAGTGAACATGACTCTATATGCTTTCCTATGCCTAGGCCATTCTGTGTTACATTTCATTTTTACAGTCGTGAACAATTTTATATTCAGAAACTGTAAATCCTTTTTGTAAGGAAACTTCTACTTATTAAGTACTTACGCTATAAAGAATGTAAAACTAAAAATTGGTAACTCTCTAGTCTCTTAATCATAATCAATATATAATTTTCTTATGTGAAGTTCCATCTTAAATCTTCTGACTATAAAAATACGTTGCATGTAAATATATAATCTGCAGGATATAAAAATTTGGTAAACTTCATTGTAATTAAAAAGTTATTGTTTAGGATTTGTGTGTATGGACCCTTCATATATACATATACCTTACTTAAAAACTGCATTCCTCTAATATTTATATAATAAATACTCAAAGTATATTCTATACTTTCAATACTGTTTCCATAAATATGTCTACAAAAAATTTAAGGCTTCATGTGAAAATATTTCATACGAAGAGATCTTGTACTGCATTTCTTTCTTTTCTTTGCCGGATGAATTTTATGCCAGTTTCCATGCTGTGACTTTGTCCCCAAATAGCCTACAACAGATCTGTTAGGTTTCTCCCCATCATTACATATCACCAATCTATCTTTATCACTCTCATCACTACAATGCATCATATATTTGACAGCACAATGTTCACTTTCCTCTTTTACACCATTCCAGATTTGATGTTCATTTGAAGGAGCATCCAGATTAGAGGTTGCAATTTCCTGTGAGAGGGTGAAACATGAACTGTGAATTTTTCTTTGGTGTTTCTGTAGCAAAAAGTTTCGAGTGAATGTGGCTTCACAAGCATCACATTTAAAAGGGCGTTCTCCAGTATGGGTCAAGATGTGCCGTTTGAGATCAGTGGACCACCCAAACACTTTTGAACATAAGTGGCATGGATATTTCTTCTTAGATGTAGGGGAAGACAAAATCTTCTCAACATCACACAACACAAGTTCTGGTTCTACAGAGCTGTGGTTCAGTTTTCCATTTTGCTGATAGTACACCTTCTTTGGAGATTTCTGTTTGCGGCCTGATGCTCCCCGTGGAGATTTCACCACAGCTCCTTCAGCCATCTTCTTTTGGTTTTCAACACTGACTTCACTCTCCTCCAAGGTGACAAAACAAAACTTCAAAGGGTTAAAGTCATCTAATTCTTCAATAATCTTTGTACTTCCCTCCATCTTAATGCTGCTTATGTTAGCAGTCATTTCAGAATTTGGTTTATTTCTTGTAGGATGTAGTTGACATTTCTCATTTGGTTCTGATGAAACAGTGGCGCCTTCATTAAAACACTCATTATTTTCTAACATTACTGAATTTTCATGTTTTAATACCAATTTAGTTACGCAATTTTCCAGTCGTTTTTGCAGGTCACATTTAACAAGAGGAACATCACTGGAAGAAGAAGAAGAAGAAGAAGAAGAAGAAGAAGAAGAAGAAGAAGAAGAAGAAGATGATGATGACGATGACGACGAAAATGATAAGCCAGAGTGTGAATGTTGACTGTCCTTCTCCCTTGCACGTTGCCCAATTTCCACCAATACATCCAGTCCAGCTGGAGTGCCATTTTTGAAAAGCCTTGCTTCAAAAGGGCCTGAAATTACACTACATGTTTGATCTGTCCCTTCTGTTTGCAACACAGGTGATGGGGAAGACATGGTACTTTGTGTAGGAAATCTAGCATTTCCATTATTTGAGGAACCTGGCTCACTGTGGGTAGAAACTGTCAGGTAACGCAGTGCTGAATTGCGTTTCAATACCCTTTCAAGGATTGTTTCTGTTTTCTTCTTTTGTAAACATGGTGTTGTGGCATGTTTCTGCAAACACTGTGCTGTGTCATCAGATGGCAGATTAGTAGCATACTTTAACGGACTCCCAGTGGCTTCCTGAGAAACGTGTTGAGCAAAATGTTGCAACAGCAAAGATGCAGAGTTGAAACTAGATTTGCAATCTGAACATCTTAAGGAACTTGTGACTTCTGCAAGCAAACAGGGTATCATAGTTAGTACCCAACAAACAAAGACACAGACAAATCCTAAGGATACAACAGTCAATGTTATTTAGTCTGAATTCAAATTTAAACTTATTCAAAACCCTTAAATGTACAGGGTATATTTTATCTTTGTTGTACCTATGAATTGTTCCTGTCTCTTCCTCTGCACAGAATAGGCACTTCAAAGGCCAAAGATTTGAAAGGAGAATTGGATTAAGCAATTAACATTTTTTTTAAGCTACTGAATTTGTAATGATACAAACAAGCATTTAATTTGACATAAAATGGTCACTTAAAACAATCCAGTTATGTGCTTTGCTTTTGTTGATTTCTGGTTTAGACTTAAATTATTTTATGCAGGCATATTACTGAATAATTTCTTAGAAATCCAAATGCTGGTAAAACACAAAGTTTTCTGCAGCTCAGTAGAATGTGCTCTGCCAAAAAAATTCCACATTTTTATATAAAAAATGCTTCTCAATACTTTGAGGCAAACAGATGATACATACACAATTATGTGTTTTTAAATGTTTATAAAAATACAAAGGACACATACTATACATAAAACAAAATACTGATCCTATTAAATTCCATATTTACAGAATTTTTTGGAGACAGAGTATTAATCACATACACATAAATGGGCAAGAATTATTCACATGTCAACCACCAGAAAAATTTAATAGCTGGAAAAGACTTCTGTATTTCAATACATTACATATGGAATATTACAGGCATTTGATAACTTGACAAAGCATTTAACTCTGTTAATCACAACATATTAATAACAAAATTACTTTACTGTGGCATGAATGGAAGTGCCAGTAAATGTTTATTTCAACTTAAAAGTTCATTGTGGGGTGACTGAAGACTCTACTCTGCACACATTATCTTTACATTAAAGATCCACCACTTGATATCAAAATGTCCAGACTGCTTCTAGTTGTGGATAATTGTACTATTTGAAGTAGTCACCTTGTAGAAGCAACAAGTCACATCTTTACAGTCATGAAAACACAGCTGATAGCCAGCTGGCAACAACACCATTCAAATCAGCATCATGGATATTCCTTTTAACTTGCATGTCATATACCCTGATTTCTAGAGCTATGGGATGTATCTATCTGCCTAGTAAAGACACACCTGTGTATGTTTGCATTACAGATTTCCCTGCAATAGCTGATCATGAAGACTGTTTCAGCAACTGAAACATAAAAAATCTGAATTGCAGCAATATTCGTACTGTGTGGCATCAACATTCATAGAGTGAACACCATCTAATAGGATTTCAGCCAGTTCAGTTGAATCTGCTTCATTTTAATCAGTTCCCTCTAAATAACTTCTCCGACTCAAATTTCTGTCAATATGATGAAACCGCAACACCTCACCTTCTTCCAAATCTAAAAGGCCACCCTTGTTGGAATGAGCATGTGTATGAAATGTAAATTACCAAAAGAAAGTTTAGCCTGTCACTAAAATAAAACCTCAAAGTAGATTAAAATATATTACATTAAGTAAAGTTAGTCACTAAATATTTCTAAAAGTTACATCTCAGACAATTAATAAGTGGGGTTCCTATTCTGTGTTTGACCATCATTACATCAGGTTTTTAACAGTCTTTACAAAGTTAATACAATTGGACATTTCCATTGTATCCCACATAATGCACATGTTCAGAAATTACAACCCCTGAATAATTCAAGAAAATACCAACAAATGCACTACATTACAGTATAAAATTTTTACAATTAAAGCGCTAAAACTCCGATATGTTTCGACCCTTTGCAGGTCATCCTCAGGGAGTGTACATCACCACTTGTATAAAATGTAGATTATAAATAGATAAAATAAGTTAAAATTGTATTAAAATCTTTGATGTCTTGAAGTTGGTGCTGTAGATGCGTAAGCTGAATACCTCATCAAACTTGGGCACGTACAGTACCAAAGACATCAAACAATGTTAATGCAATTTTAACTTATTATATCTCTTTATAATCTACACATTATACAAATACTGATGTACACTCCATGATAACGGCCCACAAAGAGTAGAAACATGTCGGAGTTCTACTGCTTTAATTGTAAAAACTTTATACTGTAATATAGTGCATTTGTTGGTATTTTCTTGAATTCTAACCATTAGTGCTTCGATAAGAACAACACAAAAATGCTGAATGGTTTAATATATTTACATGTGTTGGCATTTAAATAAATCAATTACTGTCCTTCAAACTACCTTTTTCTTAGCATAAATTTGTCTCACAATACTTCACTATTATCAACGTATAACTTTATATAACCTCTTCATTAACGCATATTTTTTGCGTACCACCTCAACAAGAATGAGTTTGGTAACCACGACGAACGCAGGGAAACTATATATATATACATATATTGAAGTAATGCTAAACAACTACAACGCCAACCTCTATCGTCATAAATGCATTACACTGTTCTCCCTGATTTATACACGTAGGTTTAACACCAGCCCATCCCCATCCACGAGTAATCACTAACATGTACGCATTTCTACTTCGTGTTTGAGAAGCATGATATACATGCACGTGCTATTTGTATTACATGCATCTCGAAATTCACTACTGACAAATAATTTAATAATTAAAAACCTATTTACGCAAGGCCTTCAACTTTTGAATTGCAAGTACAAATAATGTAAACTTTTGACAGCCATCTTGTTAATATCCGGTTCCGGTAACACACCCACCCTTTCAAATACGCAATTATGGTATTAAAAAAAAAAGGTTTGAAATTTTAAATTGTTAGTTAGTTGACTTTCATTTCATAATTTGTTTCCAACACATAGAAGTACAACTTCATAAAACTACTTTCTGCAACATAATTTACGTCAGGGACGTCCATTGACATTGAACAGTTGGGTCGGATACGCTGCTTATTATGATGAGAGTTTCGAGTCCTGTTACAGATGTTGATAGATAGTGAATTACTGAATCGTCTTGAGCCATTAAGCACTGACAGCTGTGACAAATTTACGCACGCCAAAATTCTTAAAACGCGCCATTTTAAGATGTGCCGGAAAGATCCGTTCTGCCTGAGAGTTAAGAATGTAATCGTTATTTCATTGTCATTGTTGGATTGTCTGGTGAATATATATACAGGGTGTTTCACGACTTTAGGGCATAACTGCAGGAGGTGATTTCCTAGGCCTTTGTGATCAAAAAAGTTCATATAAACATGTGTCCGATTTTGGACGGTTACGGAGTTATGA